>Ga0210057_1002519_pt1 | contig 26124 bp, 23 predicted proteins | sample CryGeyCG2114_010_2_FD_183968 | JGI IMG/M metagenome (GOLD analysis project Ga0210057, IMG submission 183968) | Groundwater microbial communities from aquifer - Crystal Geyser CG10_big_fil_rev_8/21/14_0.10 (SPAdes) (version 2) | ecosystem: Environmental > Aquatic > Deep subsurface > Groundwater ...
TCATTACCTCGCCGATAGCACCGCTACCATTTGCCTCTGGGACAAACACTTTCCAGTTTTTAAGATTCTTGTCATTCATCAGCTTTTCACTCACAAAACGCTCGGAACGCTTACCTCCTTTTTCGAGCCCCACAATCTTGACAGTGTGCGTGGAATTTTTTTCATGACTGAATACGTGAGACAAGTCAAAAAATGCGCTTGTTCTGAAGTAACTCCGTTTCCTTCCTAATTTATCTTCGTATCGAACTGTTGGGCTACCACCAGCTACACTAACAATTGTGTCGAGCCCGCCTTTGCCAACTTTTTTCAAAATTGACCGCAATTCGTCAAATGCAACAAAGGCACCACCAAGTCCACCCGTTTCATTATTCTTATCCCAAAGTGTGATACAAACACCGCCTTTAATATCAACGCCCGGAAAAATCTCTTGCGACTTTGGTTTATACAGAGAAACAGTTAAATGCTTATCATTGAGTATTTGTTTGTTCCATTCTTTTGGCGTGGCGCCGGCATTAAATAGGAACCGTGCCGGATGAATCAGGCTTACGTAATCAGGAGCCAAGCTCTTGGCCGCTTCGAAGAAAAGGTGGTATACGGGCGTGGCAAAATTCGTATCAGTGGTTATCTGATACGGAGGATTGCCCACAACAGCAGTGAATTTCATAGTCTTATTTTGTAGGCTGAATTTTTTCAATAACTCGTCTTTGAATGAATAATCTTTATGCGCATCCTTCCGCTGCAGTTTTTGGATCAGGTTTTCGATATGGGCAATATTTGTGTTGGATCCACTATAACCCGCAAGCGTTCTGAGCGTGATGCTCTTGGCCATTGGACTTTTACAGAGAACAAAAACATTCTCTTCCAACACCTCTTTCCACATTTTCTTCAAACCTTTTTCATCAAGTCTTTTCTGTTGCTTCAATTTTCTAGAGTAGATATTGTATGCGACCAACAAAGGATACAAACCTGATTTAGAATTGATCTCAAGAATTTTTGTATCGTCTTGCTCCCATACGCTCGTATCGACACCAAGACTCTTCCATTCGGGCTTTCCTGATTTATCGGTGACACCGCTACAAAAATCATGGCCACCAAAGACCGTGGTCAGGTGTGTATTTACTACCTTCCACGGGGTTAGAACCGTCTCTTTGTCTGGATTTTTGAATGTGCTAAATATCTCAGCGATTGCCTGTATACGCTCAGTTGGAAGAAGATCGTCGCAATCAAAAGCCTTGGCCCGAATGCTATGTGCTACACCTTTAAAAACATCTTCATCGTAGTACTTGGTAAATCCATGAAACTGTTCTTTGGTGAGACCCGGTGGCATAAACTCCACCCATGACTCATCATCGACTAATTCAATGAATTTTTCTAATGTAATGTCTTCGCGAATTGATACATTTGCCCCGTAGACAAGCATTGGCATGCGAATACTGACCGCTCGCAAGATACTAATAGCGGATTGCTTTTGTTTGCGTGCCTCTTTCAGTTTTTTTAGCGTCTCTTTTTCTTCGGGAGATAGTTCTTTTTTCTGCTTTTGTTTACGCTCAGCATCCTCAGCTTGTTTTTCAAGAGGACCATTCAAACCAAGTTCATTAACTTTAATCTCATTGGTTCGCTCTGTCGTCGAAGTTCCAATAAGTTCCCTCAATTCATTAAATTTTCCAATATCCACTTCATCAAGTTTCAAAAGTTCATCATTGTAAAGTTTCGGGTCATCAAAACCGTTCCGACTGACACGTTCGATGATTGCCTTCTTGAGCTGGGACAACATCGCTCCGACATCATACGGCTTCATTCGGCCTTCACTAGAAGCAATAATGGGGCAGAAGTTTAAAAACTTCTCCATGGCCTCTTTCTGTTCCGGCGTATTCGTCTTTCCTGACCGATGATTAAGCTCAATCGCCTCCGCAATAAGTTTCAATGTTCGGTCAGGAGCAAAGTCAAAAACATAACCTTGAGTCTTGAGCTTGCCATCTATCTTAGCAGGTGTTTGACAACGAAACGCTGTTTGCAAATACGTTGTGGCAGAACTTGTGTCCGACATCATGAATACTGCTGTCCATTCAGGAATGGAAGCTCCTGTGGTGAGACGCTGTCCGGTTAACGTAATGGTGTATTCATGATCTTTTATCGCGCCAATAACTCGATTTTTGGCATCATTGTCTTGCTCTTCGTCGTCATTATTGCCAGAAATATTCACGATACCAAATTCATTTGAACCAAAAACCGGGTGATCTTTGAGTAATTTTTCCATTGCTTCAATCACCTTGACGCGATTCGGCAACAGCCAAAGAGAGTGCTTGTTGTAGTCTCGATATTCTTTAGTGGCGTAAGGAAACTTTGTATCTAATGTATCGTCAGCAAGAAGATCTAAGAACTTTTTCACCATCGTTTCATGGACGAACTCAGCCGTGTCATTATCTTGATCATCCTTGTGCACACGGAAAAACTCATGAAATCTAAAGGCGCCATCAAGAGAATCTTTAAAGCCTGCGCCAAAACCTCCTATGTGACTGGCAAATGTATCAATGTCGTATGTGAAGATACTCAGCGATGGCAACTCGGCATACGGATTTGGCACCCCTGAATTATTTTCATCCCAATGAAGCTTCTCTTCTTGCTCCATGACATAGTCCCAAGTGTAAATATCATCCTCTTCGTGCTTATGCAGGATATTGAACGGGGTACCAGAAAGTTGAAGCGTGAAGTTAGCTGGTATTTTTGAAAAAGTAACATCTCCAAGTTTGCTTTGGGTGCCCTCATGTGCCTCATCAACAATGAGCATGTCCCATGTGGTGTCAAAAATCTCGTCGTTTTTATCGAAACCCTTTACTTGGGTTCCGGAAGATTCATCCTCTACGACGCGTTTTGAAAGGCGCAGATCTTGTAGTGAAGCAAAATAAACAAACGGTCTGTTGCCTTTAACGAGTTTAGAGATGGGTTCGCCTTTATCTTTCGATGAATACTCGTAGATCGTTCCAGCGAACACCTTGCCGAAATCATCAAACCAATCAACGCTAACACTGGGTCGATGTGTGACAATGAGAACTTTTTTCATCTCATTCTCCTTGGCGACTTGCATGGCAGCAGATGTCTTACCGAATCGCATTTTTGCATTCCAAAGAAAGTGCTTACGTTTTTTCTTGATGGCCTTGGTGGTTTTAGCTATTGCGTCGAGCTGGTTTGGACGAAATGGGAATTCAGAAGTCAGAGTAACGATTCTTTCTTTGGTAGATAATGACCTTCTTCCTTCTTTTACGGCTTGAATTGCATTCTTTGCTATCTCTAAATTAACCTCAAACCATTCTGAGTGTGAATTTCTTACACTTTCAGCTTTACGTTCGTAACCAGAACGTTTAAGCACGGCATGAACTTGATGGTCGGAAAAGTAATCTCCTCCATTTGTTACTGCAAGCTCAGCGTATTCAAGGTTGTACGGAATATCAGCAGTTTTTGTTTGTTGTTTTATACGCTCATGCGCAGCTGACTCAATTTCGTCCTGGGTTGGTTTGGGAGAGGTTGTAGTCGCACTTCCAATTTTCAAACGGCCCTTATGACGCTCATCCGGAATGGAGTAAACATAAACTATTCCATAAGAAAAAGTCTCATTGATTTCAATATTTCCTTGAGATTTTTTAATCCTTTCCGTCATACTACTTATTCAAATTGTAGCTCTGTTTAATGAGCTTCATTGCATAATCAAGGTCATTTTCTGATTTTACCTTTACCTCGTAGTCTCCATTTCCCCAGTGTCCCTTTTTTGGATCGGTGAAATCTGTCGTAGCACCTTTTGGATCATCCAACTGACCACTGCGAGCATTCAACGTGATACGGAGTTCGTCCTTGTAGAAAATAACGTCAGCAAAGTTTGTGGTCATCTTGTATGCCACGTACATCTTTTTTGGTACTTCATTAACCTCCTCATCTAGTCCAAGAATCAATTCTCGTAATTTCGAAAACAATTCTTTTATTCTCGCGTTTGATTTCTTTAGGTGATCTTCGAGGGTGTACGTTTTTTGCAATCGTTCGGTATGCCCTGACTCTTTTAACTGTTTCGCCTTACGGACAATTCCAGAAGTAGAGACCTTTACCTTCTGGAAACTCTCAGGCTCTAAATACAGAATAGTTCCGTCATAGATACGGTATCGGAATAGTTCGATGTTGATCGGGAGAAAGTCGGCGGTGTCTGTGTCGAACTTGTTGTAGCTTTCCGCAATACAAATAACTCGAGGAGAATCCCAATCGATTTCTATTTGAAGATTTTTTTCATGACACAAGGATTCAAAATCAGCTTTGTGATCAAGGAGCCATCGTAAATAGGAAAGGCCTTGATTGATAATGCTCTCGTTTGTTGATCTCTTGTATTCAATAATTACTGGAGCACCACTCTTGTCTATTCCAAGGGTATCAATACGTCCTCCAAAACTCGTTGAATACTCAGATGCTAAAAAGACGATATTTAAGAGTTCATCCAGATTTTGCTCAAAAAGACGCTGGAGATCTCTTTCCAGACGTGCGTCCTTGGCAACTAGTCGCTGAACACTATCTTTCTCAATTCTAAATAAAGCCATATTTTCTGTGAATCCTCTATAGTCTATCCGAAATCACGATTTCACGCTATCTAAAAGGCTTTTTGAAGGTTTTTTGGTGTTAAACTTACCAACAGCTGGGCGGACTGGACACCCCGCGGGGGTTGCGGCATTACTTGTGTTGTATGACAAATCAAACGCAAGTGTTAGATAGAACAGAGGCTACACGCACAAAACGCGAACAGGGAGTTGTAGAGGGCGTGGTGCCAATTAGGTACTGTCTTTATGCGAGAAAATCGAGTGAATCGGAGGAGCGACAGGTGCTCTCGATTGATTCACAAGCCACAGAGATGTTAAGGATCGCTGAGAGGGAGGGGTTGGATGTTGTGGAGATTAGGCGGGAAAGTCACTCCGCGAAGGCCACAGGGCAACGTCCGGTCTTTAACGAGCTTTTGGGAGATGTGAGGCTCGGTAAGTTCAATGGGATCCTTACGTGGGCGCCAGATAGGTTGAGTCGAAATGCTGGCGATCTTGGAGCTGTGGTGGATTTGATTGATCAAGGTTTTATTGTGGAGATCAGGACACATGGTCAGACATTCACCAACAACCCAAACGAGAAGTTTCTGCTCATGATTCTTGGGTCGACGGCCAAGCTTGAGAACGATCACCGAGGAGAAAATGTGAAGCGAGGGTTACGAATGCGAGTCGAGATGGGGTTGTGGCCGGGGATGGCGCCAATTGGATACCTTGATCAAAATCGAATCGACAAAAAATGTCAGAAGATTATTGATCCCGTAAGGGCACCAATCGTCAAACAGATGTTTGAGAAAGTTGCGTATGAAAAATGGAGCGGTCGAAAAGTGTATCACTGGCTTAAGCATGACATGAACTTTAAAACACGCGGAAACAAGTCACTCAACTTAAGTGGGATCTTCCGAGTGTTTGATAACTCGTTCTACTATGGAGAGTTTGAATTCCCAAAGGAAAGCGGAAACTGGTACAAAGGAAAACATAAACCGATCATTACCAAAGAGGTATTTGATCTGGCACAAACACAGCTAAAACGAGATCGGATCGTGAGAGGCAATAAGGAGTTTGCCTTCACGAGACTCATCACGTGTGGCATGTGCGGGTCAGGCGTGAGCGCAGAAGAGAAGTACAAACAACTTAAAGATGGAACGCATGCTCGGTACGTCTACTATGGGTGCACTCGGGCAAGGGATAGGAGTTGCACGAATTCGTACATCCGAGAGGAAAAGTTGATTGTAGAACTACTGAAGATCATCGACCAAATAGAGATCAGCGAAATTGGTATGCGTGCAAAGCTGGAAGATGAAGTAAAAAGATACGGAAGGTTCGCAAAGCTCATGCAAGGCGGCAGTGAGATGCCAGGCGAAGGAATAGAAACAATGGACATTCGTTCCTATGCAAAATACCTCCTCAAAGAAGGAAGTATTTCGGAGAAGCGGGAGTTGTTGGGGAACTTGAGGAGTAAGCTAATTTATGAGGATAAGATTGTGCGAATGCAGGACCTGCCTACAAAAGCATTCTGAGGTTACTGTCTCTTCAGTATATCGTTAACATCAGCCAGGATACTAACTCCATTTGCAGCATCTCCATAAAGAGGAAACTCACTTGGTACAGGGATTATTGCATTTGGATTATGTATCACTTCCTCTAATGCATAGTAACCGATAGCGGACGGGTGAGGAACAACTTTAAGATTAGTTAAAACAACCGCTGAAACCTTCGAGTAATCTTTGTTTAGTTTTTTTGAAATTGCAACTGATAGACGTGATAGTAATTCCTTTGAACGATCTTCGCGCATTAATGCAAGGTTATAATCGATGTACACAACATTCGGCTTATCGTCTTCAAGCTGTCCATAAGCACTTTTGATAGTAGACAAAACTCCATCCACTCGTTCATCCAGAAAGTCAGATGGACCATAGGCGCAAACTTTCTTAGCAGCGTGGACATTGACAGGCATAGCACTCCCATTTGGCCAGTATTTCTTTTCTTGACTCATCGAAGAAACTCCAAAATCAGATGCACTAGCAAAATTGACGACTCGGTCGTACTCGGTAACCTGGCCAGTATCAGAGAATTTCTCTATCACCACCCGATATTCATTATCAAACAAATAGATTTCTCCTTCAGCACCGGATTTTATTTGTGTTATTACTTCACCTATAACTTTGTTTATATCTTCGCGTGTTGGGTTAAGTGGAATATAGATACTGATACCATAATTCATTTGCTCGGCTTTCAGTGACTGCATCATGGTGTGCTGGAATAATTCCCACCATCCACTGATTTGTTCTTGGGAAGCAGGTGTCATGTCTTTTTTCTTACATTCAACCACCACAACATTTCCGCTATTGTCTTCGATATGAAATTCTGCAGTTCTTTTTCCTTGAGTTCTAGGTAAGGGCTTTACATGACATCCGGCACGCTTGTAACCCGCACCCACAGCAATCTCATATTCAACTTTTGGGAACTCATCCTTATTTCTCAATCGTATTTGAATATCTGCAAGGTCGAAGTCTGGCTCTATCGCGGTTAAGTTTTCATGCAGAAGTATTTGGGTGACTTCGGAACGACCAAGGTGAATGGGAGACTTTCCGTTCCGAGCTGATGATTCCAGTTTAGATTGGGTTTCGATTATTGCCCTGATGAGAGGGTGATGATTGAGTGCTGCTAGATTCATTGGGTTGAGATTATGGTAACCGTCCACTTTGGCTTTGTCTAACTGTCTGGTTATCCATTTTTCTCCAAAAAAAAGAGCAAGGGTTTTGTGAACAGGTCTGTTGAGTCTATTCATGCAACATTTCTTCCATTTTTTATTGGAGCCACAAATACAGGGTTCATTCCTGCCGATTTTTCTTATATTTCCATGCATGTTATTGGTCTTTAATATGGGAGCCCACGTAGGACATCTTGGTAAATGATAATCTTGTTCGTTCTAGTTATGTGGTCTAGCAAACTGATTGTCGTATCAAGTACAATCTTATCATCCATAACGAAGACAACCCTACCTTCCAGTATGCTTTTTTGACTAGCAGATGTACTCGAGATCAATATAATAGGTCTGTCATCTTGGTCTCCAATAAGTAATGCGGGATTTAGATTCTCTATATCCGCTTGCACACCTATAATAATGCCGTAGTCTTTCCTCCGTGGGTTTACCTTCTCTTGAATAAATTTTTCAAATCCTGATGTCGCAGAATAGTGAAAGTACTCCTTCACATCAAAAGACTGACAATTCATTCTTGGACGAACTGCTGTTAAATCATTCTGCGAAAGAAAATGTATATCGTTCGCATCACTACTTGGTATCACTAGTGAATGATCTTTTTGTTCTACAATGTCTAAGGCCACGCAGCCGAAGAGGCTCCAATAAGCTTCTCGAATTCTTTTTGTCTCTGGTGAATTGCACGCGAGGATATTTTTATCTTCACTTTGAGAGTATGCCTTTTCGAATAGATGAAGAACAGTGCTTTTTGGTAACTGTCTATCAAGAGGAAAAATCTCCCAAACAGTATCCTGAGTCCGTTCGTTGAGTTTGTTATTTATCATAATTTACGATATTCGGATTCAGATTTTGGTCGTATATTGGAGCCTAACCCTTATGTTACACCAAAACGAGTCAGTTCGATTCCAAGGATACTTGTACTCACTTCAAACAACAAAACCGCCACATGGGCGGTTTTGTTTTGGGGACAGATCCCTATGGGTCGCCCCGTATGCCTGAGGCACTCGGGTCGCTCCGATAAGAATTTATCCTGGCGGACCGGACGAGACTCGAACTCGCAACTTCCGCCGTGACAGGGCGGTGCTCTAACCAATTGAACTACCGGTCCGTTTTGCGCGGGGGAACTGTATCATGCACGGCAAAATGGGTCAAGATGATGGATTAAGACTCTTTTGCAATGGTCTTTTTAAAAAAGTTCCCCCCGCACCAAGGACAGGTGTGGGGGATCGGTTGGCCGTTTATTACGGATCGAGGACTTCGGACTTTGTGGTCTTCATCAGAACGATCGCCAGGAGAAGGACCCCTAGACAATGTCCCGCAAACACCAGAAAGGTCGCCATGATGACAGGCACGGGAGACGAGATCCAATCGGGCCCGTGCTTGTAGACGAGCCACGATTCGATGCTCTCCTTCACCAACACGGAATAGCCGAACGTCAGGAGAAAGAGAAGCGTTCCTCCCAGGACGGCGACGAGCAGGCATTGCTTGATGGTCAACGTTCCCTCCCGTGCGACAGAATCGTCGCTACGTAGCGATTGCTGTACTTGCGCTCTTCGCGAACTTGTTCGGCAGCGGAGTCTCCAGGACGTACCCAAGCTGCACGAGGAAGCTCGGTACCATCTCACCTCTCCCTGTAGAGAAGGCTCGCCAGGACGTCCTGACTCGTTGTCTGAGCGACCCGTAGGCGACCCGTCGCACATGACAAACAACGGAGACAGCAATTTCTCGGCGCTTGCTGTTCTGAATACGATCCTGGTGTGCGTAATCTGCGTGTGAGCAGCAGCAGAGCTCGTGTAACTCCTGCCCCGTCTCTCGGTACCACGCGCCGTACTCGGCTATGACGACTGCCAGAATCACTGCCCGCCAGGCGTGTTTGGTGCCCGTCGTGTCCAGTAGGCGCACGACCTCGTAGGCGTGCTCCCGCGTCTTCTGATCCATCCCGCGTGTGCGGCAGAGCTTGTCCAAGATCTCCCACCATCCTTGTGTCATGCAGCCCATAAGGCCCTCCCTTCAGACGCCGGTACACTAGGCCTCTTTTTTACAATTGTCAATGCCTCTGGGTTTTCAGGGAAGGGAATTGTTGTATACTGTCGGCGTATGAATCAACCGTTCAAATCCCTTAAACCTATCGTGATCGGCGTTGCTGGGCCTTCTGGGGCGGGGAAGTCGACGGTTTGCAAACGAATCATTCAAGAATATCCCGGAATTTTGAGGCTTAAGTTTGACGATTTTTTCTGTGATGAGGCAGATGTGGACCGTCATCCGTTAGGTTTTGCTAATTGGGACAACCCGTCGAGTATTAAATGGGAACTCTTACAAATGGCACTGATGAATCTAAAAGCAGGGTTGTCGGTGACGATTCCGGACTATCAACGAAGGCAAAATAAAATGGTGGGTACAAAATGTGTGCAGCCAGCGCCGATTATCTTGTTGGATGGATACCAAGTGCTTCATGACCCCGGAGTGCGAGAACAATTAGACTTTGCGTTATATTTTGACCTGGAGGAAGATTTGCAGATCGATAGACGCATTGCGCGTCAGCCGAGCGTGGACCGTGGATACTTGTATCACGTTATGATTCCGGCAGCGCGTGCATTTTTGTATCCAACAAAAAAATACGCCACACATATTGTGAACGCCTCACAAGAACCAGAAGCGGTCTACGTATCAGCCCGATCGCATCTTTTAGAAATTTTTGCTAAAATACAGTCACGAGAGAATCAAACGCCTATCGTTTCTAACTCGCTGACCCACACATCCTAGACCTATGTTGACCCTGTTTTCTAAACTTTCCACCATCGAACCAACCCCAGAGGAAAAAAAGGATGCAGTCTTAAGGCTGATCGAGGATAGTTCTCCTACGGGTGGATTTTATTTAATGCTGCTGTGTGCTACGGTGATTGTGGCGGTGGGGTTGATGATCGGAAACGCATCAATTGTGATTGGAGGGATGTTGGTGAGTCCGTTGCTTGCGCCGCTGTTGAGTTTGGCGTTAGGAATGGCTATGGGGGACAAGCAGGTAATGTTGCGATCTATTTGGATTGTTTTGCTTACATCTGTCTTTGTGTTTGTGGTGTCCTGGCTCATGTCGCTTTTTATGCATTTTGAAAGCGTGAACATTGAGATCGTGAGTCGGATTGAACCGTCGCTCGCTTACCTGGTGGTCGCGTTGTTTGCGGGAATTGCTGGGAGCTTTTCTTACATTAAACCAAACATGAACGTGATTTTACCAGGGGTAGCGATTGCTATTGCGGTGTTGCCACCGCTAGCCGTGAGCGCGTTGGGGTTGAGTCTGGGGGATACGGACATTCTGTTTGGTGCGCTGTCCCTATTTTTGGTGAACATGGTGGGGATTGTCTTGGCGAGCCTGATGGTGTTTGCGACGTTTGGATTTTATCCGTTGCGACGCAGGGCGGAGATGGAGATTAAAAAGGAGGCGTAGTGGACGGTGAAAATTTTTTGTAGACAAGCAGAATCCCCCCGACCACAGTGTGGCGGGGGGATTCGTCGTTGGGCTCCGACGGAAGGTCAGGAGCCCGGTGTGGCGGAGGAGAGGACGAACTCGTCCTTCTCCACCTTGAGGTTGTAGGTGCCCGGCGCGAGGCCGGACACCTGGGAGGTTGCCGTCCGGGTGAATTCCGCCACGAGGGCGGGGTCACCCGTAATGACCACGCCCGCCGGGAGGGCGGGGGTGGTCGCGGCCGTGGGGGCGGGGGGCGGGGGGACGATCGGAGCGTTGAGCGCCCCGATTTGGCTGTCCAGGTCCTCATGGACCTTGGACAAGCACCGGGCCGGAGCCCGTTCCGCTCCCAACTGGCACCACCGGTAGCCGGTGAAGGCTCCGGTGGCGGCGTCCACGATGTGGACCCGCCAGACCCCGACGGTCTTGCCCTCCACCGTCTGCGTGCTGGGGCCGGTCATGTCGACCGACCACCGGTCGGAGTTGATCCCCTCGATCCACGGCCCCGAGGGGGTCGCGGCGGAGGCGGCGGAGTCACCACGGTGGCTGTTCCATGCCAGCCCGATCAGGGTGCCGATCAGGGCCAGGAGGATGGCCAGCAGGAGGAGGGGGCCGAGCCCCCGCCGCGACGTGGTGCGGCGCCACTGTTCGTCCTCCCGGTTGGGGTCGTCGTAAATGGTGGACATGATCTCATCCTCTCATACGGCGCCCGGCGTCTGCCGGGGGCCCTGGCGGTGGGTGGAGCCTTGGAACACAGCGTTCCTTGGCCTCCGTGGTTTTGTGCCAGAGTCTCTCTACCAGTGTTTGATAGGGAAAATCCGGCACAAAAGCCAATAGGTTGTTTAAAAGAACAACAGGCATTTATAGCATAAATTAGGGTTTTTGTCAAGGGGTCGCTCGGAGTTGTGCAAAAAATTGGGGACTCGGCAGGCCACGCCTCTCTGCGTGCGTTCGCACGCAGAAGACAGCTTGTCAGAGATAAAATCTTGTAAGCATGCGCCGACTTGCCCCCTATTTTTTACACAACATCTCGCTCCTACATTGCTAGACGATTCACGCTCGTGAGATCACGTCTAGGTCCCCTCCCGCTTCGTATAAGATGTGACGTTGGGGGTTTTAAAAAAGTGCGTCCGTCCCGGAGGATTCCGGGACGGACGTTGAAGATCACTTGTTGCGCCGCACGCGCACGATGGCGGTGTCGGGCGTGGGTGGTTCACGGTTCGATCGACGGACGCGCACGATGGCGGTGTCGGGCGTGGGTGGTTCGGGCGAGCTCTCCACCGCCGCATCCGCGTTGTCCTCTATGTCCACCTTCTGCGAGTCGATGACCTTCGTGAGGTTTTCGACTTCCGTCTGGAGTTCATGGATCTTCTTGCGTTGATCCAGAACCTCCTTGGCCGTGCGACCGTCCAGGGTGTCCAGGACCGCCGCAGCGTCGATCCCGCCGAACACGAGTGTCTTGCTGTCGGCGAGTGCCTCCGTTACGAGTGCCGCTGCCGCCTCGCGCCGCGCTGTGTGCACGTGGTTCATGTACACCACGGCGCTCAACCCCACCACGACAGCCACCAGTGCGGCCGCCAACATGACTACGCCAAAAGTCCGTGCCTTCATCTCCGTGTACTCCTCTTCGGGTTGAAGGTTGCGGTCCAGGGGACCGAATCCTGTTGCGTACATCAGATCTGCCCACAAGGTCATGCCTACCGACCTTGCTCGCATACGCAGCGTCCATCGGGGAGAAAGGAGGTTCACGCGCAGCTGCGGTCCCCGCATGTTTACCCGAACGCCTTGACCAGGTGAAGTGACTGCATTTGCGCGCTCCTCAGAAATCGGAGCGTGCCGCGGTCCTTCGACTGTTGCTGTGCCGCTTGACCTCTTCATGTTCCATGCGATCGGAGGCTCACATCTCTCATCGTCCGAACTGATGTCTCCCAGTACTCGTGCTACCGGCCGGGTCTCCTCCAGTGTGGGAGGCGCATCTGGGTGACGTGGGGCCACATCGAACGGATCCCTCGTTGCCGGCTGGTAATTAGCACCGCCGAGCTTGTTCCTATCGTGGTTACTCACGGTGTACTCCTCTCATGGTTGCGTGTCCGTGTACCGCCTTTGTAGCGCAGATTCTCCAATGTGTCAATCAATCGTCAAATAGAACCTGACAAAAAAAGACCCCCGTGCGGGGGATCTTATTATTTGCTTGCCTCAACAACACTCTTGAACGCCTCTGGCTGATGCTCGGCTAAGTAGGCGAGGGACTTGCGGTCCAACTCGATGTTCTTTTTGCTCAAAGCACTAATCAATCGGCTGTACGTGGTTCCAAGGGCGCGGGCTCCGGCATTTATCTTAATGGTCCAGAGTTTGCGGAAATCACGCTTTTTGGTGCGGCGATCACGGTAAGCGTAAGCACCAGCCTTAAGTGCAGCGGTCTTGGCAAGACGAATCTTGCTCTTGCGACCCCACTTCATTCCCTTTGTTTTCTCCAAAAGGTTGCGGCGGCGCTTGGTATGTTGTGTTCCTCGTGTAACGCGTGGCATAGTCTAGATTCCTGCGTAAGGCATTCCTGCCTTAAGCGCTCGCTTATTAGTACCGGAAAGCTCGACATCGCGACGTTTGCGACGTGTAATCTTTCCTGTGTCCCGGCTGTTAAAGTGATCCTGACCTCCGCGTCGCATTAAAATCTTCTTATTCTTGGTGATTTTAAAGCGTTTTGAGATCGTTTTGTTCGTTTTCAACTTCATAGTCCTTGATAGGTGTGAGGATTCTACTTCAAACCGACGATGATTGTCAAGCGTCCATTGGTGTTCTTAAACTCCTGGATGGTTTGGAGCTCTAAAAGGTGTACGGAGGTGATTTGGGCAATAAATTGCTCCATGATCTCTTTGCCTCGATCCACGTAGGCTTTTTCGCGGCCTCGGAGCACCATTTCTAGCTTGAGCTTATCTCCTCGCTTGAGGAATTCGAGTGCCCGCTTCATACGAACATCCAGGTCATGCTGTCCAATACGCGCGGTGAGTCGTACCGCCTTGACCTCTGTTTGCTTGCTCTGTGCTTTTTGTTTGCGGGCCTCCTTCTCTTTTTGATAACGGAACTGACCGTAGTTCATGAGACGTGCCACGGGCGGGTTGGCCTTTGGCGACACAATCACGAGGTCGACTTCTCGTTCTTCGGCGAGTCGTTGTGCTTCGGACCGATCGATTAATCCAATTTGTTCACCTTGATCTGAGATTAAAAATAGCTGATCCGCTTGGATCTGCTCATTGGCTTGGTACTCGGGTACGACGGCCTTCTTGGCCTCTTGTCCGCGTTTTCGTCGTCGGTGAATGCGCATTGTTGGGTCTTAAACGATACTGATGTGAATGAAACGGTCCCATTTAGCATGAGCTGCTACGTGTGGGACATGCTTATAAATAAACATGGTGGAGACGGTGGGAGTCGAACCCACGTCCGATATGAGAACCATTGAAACGTGTACAGGTGTAGGCTGTTCTGGTACCAACGATCGTAGGGAACAGCCAAGCGCCGATCGATGGTTCACTCAGGCAAATCAGGCATCGTGTACTGAGTGGCTACACGCACCTGCTCACAAGATATGACACCGGTTACACCCTATGTGAGGTCAGGCGTAGCGGCGTGCTCTCGCGCTTAGGCGAGAGCGAATGCTGGACGCAATGCGAATGCATTGCGGAGCTTTGCGAATGTGTTTGCAGTTGTTTCGCTGCACCAGAGTATTAACGAGGGACCGGTGCACCCTCGACCTGCGTAGACAATGCTTCGACATACGTCGAAACCAAGACGTCCCCATGGTGGAAACTACGCACCGCGATACTGACGCGTACGCATCTCTCGATCCAGATCACGCTTTTTGACGGAAGCGCGTTTTTCGTATTGCTTCTTGCCGCGAGCGAGTCCGATTTCGAGTTTTATTTTTCCGGCCTTAGTATAGAGCGAAATTGGCACGATTGTCAAGTGTTCTACTTCCATTTTCTTGGTTAATCGAGCGATTTCTCGCTTATGCAGGAGTAACTTGCGATTTTGGTAGGGGTCGTAGGACTCAATGTGTGCCGCATGAGTATAGGGGGCTATAAAGGCATTCTTGAGCCATGCCTCATTATCACGTAGATGGATAAAGGCTCCTTGGAGTTTTGCGTGGCCCGTTTTTGCCGATTTAACCTCCTGGCCCGTGAGGATAATCCCAACCTCGAGAACCTCTAGGATCTCATAGTCAAAATGGGCGCGTTTATTGTTGGCGAGTCGTGGCATGGAGTTGAGTATAGCAGGTGCACATGATTCATCACAACGGAGAATGAGTTATACCCAGGTGTCGGCGTACGTTGTCTCTATCTGGTATACTGAAGGCCTATGGCGCACACAAACAAACCAACAAACATCTCAATTTCTACGAGCACGATTGTTAAGGTGCTATTGATACTCGGGGGCATTGCCTTGCTGTGGTTTATTCGTGATATTTTGGTGATCTTTTTCGTTGCGCTTTTGTTAGCTGCGCTTATTGATCCGTTTGCGAGCTGGTTTGTTGAACATAAAATCCCACGAAGCATTGGTGTGCTTGTGGTCTATGTCGCGTTAGCGGCTATCGTTACGCTGTCACTTGTGATTATTATTCCGCCGTTTGTGCAGCAACTCGCAGGACTTGGCGCGAGTTTGGCGGCGTCGTTTGGGGATGCACGTGGAGCGATCGATAGTCTGGTTACATTCTCGGAACAATACGGGCTCTCTAATAATCTAATTGAGAGTTTCTCGAGTGTACAGCAAGGATTTACGGAAGGGTTGACGCGCGTCTTCTCCACGGTCGCCGGAATTTTTGGAGGGATTGCAACATTGATTCTTGTGTTGGTGATTGCATTTTACATGGTTGTGGAAGAACAAGACGGAAAGCGTTTGTTTAAACACCTCGCGCCAAAGCAGTATCAACCATATCTCATTGGTCTTGCAGGGCGTATGCAAGAGAAGCTGGGACACTGGTTACGTGGGCAACTTATTTTGATGGTGTTCATTGGTGTCCTTACCTACGTTGGATTACTCATTTTGGGTGTGGACTACGCGTTGGTGTTGGGAATCTTCGCCGGAATAGCGGAGATTGTTCCCTATGCGGGTCCCATTATTTCCGCCGTACCCGCGATTATTGTTGCATTCACGATCTCTCCTGTAAAAGCACTTATTGTTGCGGCGCTCTATTTTGCCATTCAGCAGTTGGAGAATGGGTTGCTCGCGCCAAAGATTATGCAGAAGTCTGTTGGCATTAATCCTGTTGCAAGCGTGTTTGCCCTCATGGTTGGATTCGAGGTAGGTGGCATTATTGGTGCGTTGCTCGCCATGCCGGTTGCCACTATTTTGGCAGTGTTGGTTAGTGATCTACTTGGGGAATATGATGTGCGCTTAAATAAGAGGTCTTCGCGATAGCTATGTTTGGAGCAATAAAAAGGCGTATCGTCTGGTTTCCATTTTTGTTGATTGCTATGACGGTAGTGCTGGCAATCACCATTGTTGTCATTGATCATAACCGAACGTCGGAATTGACGGCTGTCTCAGACGTGTTGCAGGTGCAAAACAATGTTTCTTCGGCTGTGACGGACACGGAATATCAACAAAATGTCAAAATGGTTTTAGAACCTGTTTGGTCTGTCCTTGCCAATGGAGCAGGGGAGTCGGCCGCGATTGTCTCGGTACGGGATCAGTTGGTTGCCATGCGTGTCTCATCCGAGTCGCGAGATTTGCACATTCAGCTTGTTGCCGCATGTAATCAGTTGGTGCGTGGACTCTTAGGTGATCCAGATGTTCTTGCAGATGCGCAAATTCGATTTCAAGGATTAACGACCAACTTTGTATGGCTCAAGTAGAAACAGAAAAACGATCCAATTGGCTTCTTACCGGATGTAGTATTGGGTTGCTCTTTGTTGTGATGATGGTAGGTATTGGCGTTGTGTTGCTTTCAAAGACGGGTCTTATTGGGTCCGCGTCGGCATTCGAACCACCAGCACCCGTACGTGTTGTAGAAACATCTCTCACGTCTGAGACAATTCAAAAAATGCTTGTCACATCGGCGCTGCAGTCTTTTAAACAGGGGAACATATCGGTTGTTGTTACAGAATCAATGATGACGGCGCTTTTACGTGATGGATTAGAGCAGATGCAGGAGCCAACGTTTGATTCGGCGCATGCACAGATTGCGGTTGTGGACGATGGCTATGCAGAGGTTTATATCCCTTTATACATCAATGAACGAACAACCACATTACGTGCGCAGGTTATGCTCGCATTGGAAGAAGGACGGGTACGTGTTTCAGTGAATAAAATTCAACTGGGGTATGTAACAATTCCGGGTCGTTTTGCAGCAGAAGCGTCTGAAGAAGCGTTGCAAAAAGTGCTTGACACACAGCTCGACCAAGTGCAAGGTGCGCTCAAACTGACAGATTTGCAGGTTCAGGATGGAGAAATTCGACTCAGTGGATCGGTGAGTATTAATCCATTGCAATTGTTTAAATGATTCTCATAACGCGCATGGTTCCGTTTGTAAATGGTCTGATTGCAGCTGGATTGCTGTACAGTCTTTCGTATTGGCCAAGTGCAATTCCTTTTTTGACGTTGTCCGTTGCTTGTTTAGTGGCAGTGGGGATTGGTCGCTTGGCAGGGTTTGGAAAAGATCTAGAAGGTTGGTGGCACGTTGCGATTACGCCTGTGGCGTTTGTCGTGTCGGCGGCCTTATTTATGTTGTTTTTAGAACCAACGTATTTGTTGCTTCTGATCCCAATGGTGGTTGGACTATTCGTCTTCTTTTTCTCTGAACATTTATTTCGCTTTGTACACTTGCCGGGGTTGTATCAACCCTATGCCTTAGAAAACACGTCTCTCGTTTTACACGTTTCAACAATGTATTTTTTGACGACCACATTCTTTGGTCTCCAAATGTTTTTACAGACACCTATCTGGTTATTAGTTATTGCATTTTTGTTTGTGGCGGGAGCACTTGTGTATGAAACGCTCTGGGTGAGTAAGATTCGCGACGTGTTTGCGATTCGTGCGGCGGGTGTGCTTGGTCTGATTCTTGGCGAAACGTTTTTGGTCGTGGCGTTATTGCCAGTGAGTTTCTTTGTGGGGGGCGCGGTGGTTGCAACGATCTTTTATGTGTTGCTTGGAATGGTTCGTGCATCGAGTTTACAAAAATTATCCGACACAGTCCTCAGACGCTATTTGTTGACGGGTGTCGTTTTACTTCTCATTCTTCTTCTTACTGCCCAGTGGGTTTAATCTCTCTTTATGCCTCCACAACGAACGACACTCTTTATATCTGTAATTCTCCTTACTTCTTTGACCTCTGCAATTGTTGGTGCGCTTATTGCTGACAGAACACTGGATCGCTATGCAGAATCGTTGAATGATCAAAGTATCAGAACAGACGTGACGCGCGTAAAGCCAACCGTGTTGGCAACGGCTGTGGATCAGACGATCGCCCATGTGGTGGAGGTTGCAAGTCCTGCGAGTTATCCGTTGATTCATGTTTTGGACCGTGTCCATTCAAATGGTGTTGTGGAAGAGGCAAACATTGGACATGCAACGGCTCTGACATCGGATGGTTGGTTTTTGATCCCGCAAGAGATCGTGGATCGCGTTGGGTCATCTCTGCGTTTAGTTATGGAGGGAGGAGTGGTTGCGATCACAAAGATTGTGCAAGACCCCGAGACATCGTTTGTGTTTGCAAAGGCAGAGGTTGTCGATGTACATGTGAGTACATTTGGTGCATCGGAGCGATTAGCAGAGGGAACGCCGGTATTTGTGGTGGATGGAATGCATGTCTATCCGCGCGTGTTGGTTGATACTTGGATTACAGATAAGGAGGCGATGACTTCGTCGGATCACTATTCTCGAACCTATCGACTCGATGCGATTGTGGATGTATTGCCCGGTGCGTTGGTGGCTGATGCAAATGGTTCGGTGATTGGATTTCTAGAAGGAATGGATCGTGTACGACCACTCCATCAACTCACGTCGGGATTGAACCACGTATTAACAACGGGAACGATTACGCGACCCGTGTTGGGACTGCTCTTGATTGATCGATCGCGTGTTGTGGCTGCAGATTCGGTTCAACAAGGCTTAGAGGTGATGAATATTATGCACGGGTCCGTGGCGGAGATAGCGGGGTTGCGTGTGGGCGATGTGATTGTGCGAGTACAGGGTGAATCTGTGCAGAATCAGACGCTAGATGAATGGGTGTTGGGGGCGAGCGAGGGAGATACGCTCCTGCTGACCGTTGTGCGTCAAGAGACGGAGCAAGAAATTTCTGTTACACTATAGACCATAAACGTATGACTGCTCAACGCGTACTTCGATTGCTCGGACGACATTGGACCACGATTATGTGGTTTGCGATTCTTGGGATTGTGGCGGCCGTTGGGTTGAGTCTGATTCGACCGTTGGAGTATAGGTCGTCGATTCGATTGCTTATTACACAAGAGTCGGTGAGCGCCGATGCCTATACCGCAAGTAGGAGTGCCGAGCGGGTGGCGGATGACTTGTCCGGCATTGTGTTTACGACGGCGTTTTTTGATCAGGTGTTGAATGCGCATTTTAGTATAGACGAGGCGCAGTTTCCGTCGGCAGACACCAAACAAGCCAAACGTCGCAAGGCGTGGCAAGAGATGATTACCACTTCCGTGGAGCGAGGAACGGGATTGCTGTCCATTGATGCGTATAATCGAGATCCGGAACAAGCACGACAGATATCGCAAGCAATTGCGTTTGTGCTCACACAGCAAGGTTGGCGCTATACGTCGGGCGGAAATATTTCTGTACGATTGGTAGACGAGCCGTTGGTGTCACAATACCCCGTGCGACCAAACTTGCCATCCAATGGATTTGTGGGCCTCGTGCTTGGGGCACTTGTAGGTGGGGCGTTTGTGTTGGTGCGTGCGGAGCAGATTATGCGCCGACGTCAGGCCTATTAAGGTGTCGTTTGAGGGAAATAAACGGAAAAGCGGTTATTGACAACCATAAAGAGGTTTGCTAAGGTGCCCTCGTTGCGATACAGAGCTTATGGCTATTGTATCGGCGAAATGCTCACGGCACCTCCTCCTTGCCGTCGAGTGTTTCGTCGATAAAGGAGCTGTGAGTGAACACCATCCCATGGGTGGTGTTTTTTGTTGAGAGAAGAGGGAAAACGGTCTATTAGATTAATTTCATGTGGGCGTGAGGGCTGCAGAAAAACGGAAAAGACTGTATTTGGGCTAACATTGGCAGAGATACGTGGAGGGGGGCTTGACAAAGTCCCCATTTTCTGCTAAAGTGCTTCGTCAAGACCATAAAGGTATGACCGTCTGGAGGCAGAGCGTGTGTGTCCGTATTATCCCTCCATAATACGTAGACGTCGCGCTCTTCTTCCAGGAGATCTCCTGGATGGGCTTGTCATGAACCTTTCAATTGTTTGATGATTTTAGGGGAGCTCTTGCGTCAGGAAGTGCGTGTTAAGGACTTGTTGTATGAGTCCTGCGTAGTTCCTGACGCAAGAGGAAGGGGCATGTCGCCCAATACTCGTAGAATGCCCGCTTTGGGACCGTCCCTTGGTGGGCGGGCGAGATTGGGGTGCATGTCAGAACCCCCTGGAGAGCGAGATGAAGATGCGTGTGATCATGATGCTGGCGGTCCTCGCGGCCGTTTTCGTCAACCTCAACCAGGCGTCGGCCGCGGGCAACCGCTGGGCCGACGTCGACGTCGACGGGGTCCTGGACTCCGTCGACCGGTGCGTGGAGTCCGCCCCCGTGGGGGTGGACACCGGCCTCGTGCGGCTGGACGGCTGCTTCTCGTCGCCGGAGGCCTGCGTGGCCTTCCGGCTGGCGCACGGGGGAAACTCGCACGACTGCGAGGGCTCCCCCAAGTGGGCCTCCGCCGACGCCACCTTGGAGGTGGCGCGGGGGTTGACCAGGCGGCAGCGCCGCGACGGCACCCTGGTGCCCGTCGCGGGCAACTCCGTCGCCCGAAAGGGCGACAAGATCACCTGCTCCCAGGAGGGGAGCATCCTGTACACCGACGGCAAGGGCTACGGCAAGGGCCGCCCCTTCCAGTCGGCCTTTGGGGCTGAACAGCCCCCGTTCTGCGCCCACCGCGTGTACGCGGCGGACGCGGTGGTGGCCGCCCCCCGGCCCGAGGTCTCGAAGAAGGACCTCGACGCCGCTCTGAGCACTGCCACCGGGTCGATCTCGGCCCGCCTGGCCGAGATCGATGCCAAGCTCGCCGCCTCGGCGGCGAGCAGCGTCAAGACCGAGGGTCGCCTGGCGACCCTGGAAGGCTACTTCACGTCGGGGGGGCTGGTGGACAAGATGTCCACCCAGCTCCTCGAGCTGGTCAACCGTACGGTGGCGGTCGAAGAGGCCGCTACCAACGCCCAGAGCACCGCCGACGCCGCCATGGCTGCTGCCTCCGGGCAGCGTGCCTGGCGCTTCACCCTGCGGGGTGGAGTGTCCGGCAACTCGCTGGACGTCGCAGACGGGCCGGTCAAGACGACCGGCTTCCACCGCCACGTCGACCCCTCCCTCGGGGGGCGAATCGAGCTCGGCTTCTCCGGGCTCGAGGGTGACAAGTTCTACTTGGAGGTCATGGCCTCCGTTGACTTGTTCGGCTTCGGCCGACAGGTCAACGGCTATGCCATGGGGATCGGCCTGGGCGGCAACGCCTCGGCCGGAGGTGCCCTCCTCGCCACGGACGACATCGTCCTGGCGCTGGTGGGTGGTGTGGAGGCGGTCTTCCGCCTCCACAACCTCGGACGGGACGGTTACGTCCTGTCCGAGACCACGGCCATCACCCCCAGGGGTGGCCTCGTTCTGCTCTGCGGAGAGAGTCGTCGCTTCTCGACGGCCCTCCTCGCCGGCCCCTCCTGGGCCGTTGTGAGTTGGTCGGACGGCACGTATGTGTCCGACCCCCGCCCCAACGTGGCCGCATCGGTCACGGCTGGGATCCGCTTCTGACCCGTGGGGCCCTACCGGCCCCACACTCACGAGAACGGGCCTTCAGCATCTGCTGCAGGCCCGACTCACAGTGCTCATATTCTCCTCTGAATGTGATCACTGTTGAGTCGTAAGACTTGACAAAGACAACATTTACTGCTATAAAGCGGTGTTGTTCCTTATAAATTGTTTGGTGGTTCTTGTGCCAAAATATCCCTATCATTTACTGGTAGAGAGGTTCTGGCACAAGAAACCGGAGACCGAGGGACGCTGTGTTCCAAGGCTCCACCACCGCCCGCTGAGGGCAACCGTCCCTAGTGGGCGGGCGAAAGCTGGGGGCGCCAACCCCCATGGGAGATCGAGATGCGCAACCTGACCCTGGCCCTCGTGGCCCTCCTCCTGGCCGCCCTCGCGGGCTGCCAGGTCGTCACCGACAACTCCGGCGAAGAAGACGGTGGGTTCGCCTGCCTCTTCGACGCCGATCGCGACATGGTCGGCTCCTGGACGGGCTACGGCCCCGAGGGATGGATGGACCTGCGCAACTACGAGCAGGGCACCGACCCCCAGGACTGCGCCGACAAGGCGTACGGCTCGAACATGCCGGTCCGGTGGCTCGCCACCGACCGCATCGACGCCGACGACGCGGACTCCTGCTACCCCAACCCGCAGGCCTCGGCCTGCGACGAGGACCACACCGCGGACGACGACGACTCGACGGCGAGCGACGACGATGACAGCACCGCGTCGGACGACGGCGGCGGGGACGACAACATTCTCTCCTTGTCCTGGGAGAGCATGGGAGACGTCTACGGGCGGCTCCTTCTCGTGGGGAACCCCCCCAACCTGCCCGCGCAGGTCTTCAGCAACGTGGTCAACCGCGACGCGGTCGCGGTTGACCTCTACCTGAACGACGGGGACTACGACCAGTTTCAGTGGATCATCCTGGGCTTTGTGGCCGAGGAGTCCTACGAGGATTGGCAGTCCTGCCGGGCTCAGCACCCGATCAACGAGTGCTGGCAGATGGTGGACTTCGAGTCCTGCACGGGGGACTTCGAGACCGGCGAGGCCTTCCTCGTCGGCCGACACTCGGCAACGTGGGAGGGCGACTCGCGCCCGGTCCACGCGTCCGGCAACCCCTACGACGGCTGCATCGCAGTCGTCAACTGATCACCCGCCAGGTCTCCTCGGAGGCCTGGCACAACGACGCAACGCGTCGATTCCACCCTGGGATCGGCGCGTTGTTGTTTTTGATCAATTTTTCCTTACATCAAGCAAATGCTGTGACGAGGGGTTGGCGATCAAGGGGCTCAGTGCCTTAAGCAAGCACTTATCATCCAGTAATGTAGGGAGCGAAGGGTTGTGTTTACAAAAAGGGACAATCGGATAGAGACGTACAGGGCTTACTCCTGGCTAGCTGTCTTCTGCGTGCGAAGGATCCTGGCAAACGTTGTGACGAAGGTTTTGTATAAAAAGGGGCTCAGTTTATAAAACAGCTTGGCCCCGAGTTTTACGAGGGTGTTTTATGAACTGCGTCAATGAGACGTCCGCAGGAGACGTTGAATGTCCTTTTTATACAAAGCCCGAGGAACCCTTGACAAAGTGCCGATTTTATGATATATATTGCGGTTCCTTACAATCACCAGAGAGTCAGAAACAGCCCATTTTACAGGTAGAAATGCGTTGTTTCTGGCTTTCTGGAGTGCCCAGAAGCTGTACCGGGGCATAGCCCCACAACCGTCCAGCTTTGGCTGGACATGGAGATCGAGATGCGGAACCTGATGATCCTGGCCCTCGTGGCCACCACCTGCCTCGCCGGGTGCTACACCCTGGGCGAGGATCCCGCCACCGGCGACGGTGGCAGCAACCAGCCCTGGCCCTCGGGCCAGGGCTACAACAGCCCCTCGGACGATGACGACGACGACGCGACGGGGAACAACCCCGCCACGGACGACGACGACACCACGGCCGCCGACGACGACAGCACCGCGGCGGACGACGACGACACCCCCGCCCCCGTGCCCTGCACCCAGCAGGGAGGGTTCGAGGACCTCGACGGGGACGCCTACACGGCGTGCTCGTACCCCACGGTGGAGTCGCTGACGGGAGCCAACCAGGTGGGTGGCTCCGTGGACACCATCAGCATGGTGCCCACCTTCGGTGCGGAGGGCCCGGCCCTGCGCATCGAAGCGTTCGAGATCAGCGTCACGTCCACGGCCGGCCCCTCGGGCTGGCTCGCGGACAACATCGAGGGGATCGCCACCGATCTCGGTGGCGACGCCTCCTGGAGCGACGCCTCCTGCGTTGGCAACAACTGCGAATGGGTCTTCATCTCCCAGTCGCTCGTGGACTACCTCACCTCGCTGTACGGCGAGGACGTCCCCGAGGAGGAGGCGGAGGCCTACCAGGAGTTCATGTCCGAGGTCATCGAGGCCTTCATCGGCGTGTACGACGCGCCGGTGGTGGTCTTCAGTGGCTCGTTCGAGTCGCTCGAGATGTCCCTGCATTCGGCAGGGAATATCCCGGGCGGCTCCTCCCTCACCTGGAAGATGGGGGGGATGATCATCAACGACGGGAGCTCGTTCGATCCCGTCCACCTCTACCAGGTGGACGAGGACAACGAGATGGTCGGCAACGACCAGACCAAGACGGTGACGTTTACCGGCCCGGTCAACCCCCCGGCGCCCGAGCCGGAGCCCGAGGTCACCTCCTGTGACCTCAGCGTGGTCTACACCACGCCGGGGAATCAGGCCTACGATCGCCTCAGCCTGCAAGTTGGGTCCTGGGACTTCACCAACACGTTGGGCGACCCGCTCAACGTGTATGCGGACCCCGTGGTCCGCGTGGTGACCAACACCTCCACCCTGGCGGTGACGCCGGGGTACCACTGGGCCTTGCAGGACATCCCTGCGGGCGCCATCGTCGCTCTCGACGTCACCCTCACCGAGGGCGGGGTCGAGACCTGGAGCTGCATGGGGAACAGCCCCAACGGTAGCTTCACCGCCGTCTGCAACGACGGCACCGCGGACGAGGTCAACGTGACCCCGTTTATCACGACCTACCACTGGAACGGCGGCTGCTCTCGGCAACTGACCCTCCCCAACGTTCTCTGAAAGGAGGACCCGCCCCGCCTCCTCGGAGGCGCGGCACAACGACGCAACGCGTCGATCCCACCTGGATCGGCGCGTTGTTGTTTTTGCTTTAAAAAAGAAAGATTGATAGTTGGTGGAGAACGATTACAGTAAAAGAGATGGGTGCGAGTATTTTGCATAGGCATCGAGGATTTTGATAGATTCAAGTGATTTGTTCCTTATGTAGAATGGACAAGATCACACCCCCCCTATTCCCCTCCTCGGAGAGGAGGGGAGAAAAGCTAGATAAAATCACATGAAACTAGATGGGATTAGATCCAGCCTTCGTCCCCGAGAACACGTGTGTTTTGAAATACGAGTTTACGAGTATTCTTAAAACGCATGTGTTTGAAGATAAGCCTCCTCGACGCAGTACTTCAGGCAATGCAGGAGCGAGGAGTTGTGCAAAAAATAAGGGACAAGTCGGCGCCATGCTTACAAGACCTTATCTCTGACAAGCTGTCTTCTGAGTGCGAAGGATCCTGGCAAACGTTGTGACGAAGGTTTTGTATAAAAAGGGGCTCAGTTTATAAAACAGCTTGGCCCCGAGTTTTACGAGGGTGTTTTATGAACTGCGTCAATGAGACGTCCGCAGGAGACGTTGAATGTCCTTTTTATACAAAGCCCGAGGAACCCTTGACAGAATCCCCAAAATCCCTTAGATTGGCGTGTTATAGTGGGCTTGCAGAAAGGTTGAAGTGGCTCGGTTAGGCCGATCTACTCCAGCCTTTGTGCTGGGCATTGTGACCTTACAGGTTGCTTTGCTCCCTGTACCTTTGAAACTCGGACACCGAGTACCCCAACGGACCACCATGAGGAGGGTCGACCATGCGAGCTTGTATCTGGGTTTTGGTGCTGATGCTGGGCGGCTGCGCCCAGATCGGCGATTTTGTGGGAGACGCCATCCTCCCCGATGACGACGACGCCACTCTGGCGGACGACGACACGACGGGGGATGACGATGACGACATCACCTCGGACGACGACGATTCATCCGTGGTGGATGACGACGACGTGACCGAGGACGACGATGATTCGGGCGATGACGACGTGACGCCCGATGATGACGACTCCGGTGACGACGACACGACGGGGGATGACGACGTGACGCCAGACGACGACGACACCACTCCGGTGGTGATCGACGAGGACGGTGATGGTTCACCCGTGGAGGTGGACTGCGACGACCAGGACGGCGCCAACTTCCCGGGCAACGTGGAGACCTGCGACGGGCAGGACAACGACTGCGACGGGTTCCTCGGCAACGAGGAGGTCGATGCAGACGGGGACGGCTACATGGTCT
>Ga0210057_1002520_pt1 | contig 26113 bp, 38 predicted proteins | sample CryGeyCG2114_010_2_FD_183968 | JGI IMG/M metagenome (GOLD analysis project Ga0210057, IMG submission 183968) | Groundwater microbial communities from aquifer - Crystal Geyser CG10_big_fil_rev_8/21/14_0.10 (SPAdes) (version 2) | ecosystem: Environmental > Aquatic > Deep subsurface > Groundwater ...
GGTTTACCTCAGCAGGGGCGGTGGCTTGAATGTCGGGGGCGACGTTCTTGAGCTCTCTAGCGGCAATGGTAGGGTGGTGGCTGTTTCAGACGCCGAAGGCGTCGCGCCAAAAATTTTGGAAGAATATGCAACAGATCAAAAAGCGTTAAAGGAACTAAAAAAAGAACAAAAAATTCTTTCTGAAGAGATGAAGAAATACAAAACTCAGATTGAGAAAATCAATAAGAAATATCAAGAAACTCTTGATTTGTTAAGAGGATAAAATATAAAAGTATTTTCTGTTTTTATAGGGGTCTAGCCTTATGGTTAAGGCCGCATGCCAATTTGTTAGCGCATCATTCAAATTTATTTTAAGTCATAAAATTCAACTTCAACAGAAATGAAAAAGTGGTGGCCAACTTTTTAGTTAGGTAATTGACAAATTTTTTGAAATTTTCCAAGGTTGAATTACTTATGCGAAATTGTCATAAGTTAAGAAAAAATTTTAAAAATAAATTTTTGCATTAAAATTTAAGCTCCACCGCCCATGAATTTCCTTAAAGCAGGATTCATGTCAGTCATATGTTGCTGCGCAATATTTTGGTAAAATTGGAACATAATCATAATCACCAAGAGTATTGCAGTTCCAGAAACGATTGCACCAAATAAATCTGTAACTGAAGCGAGAATTCCAATTGCGAGACCCCCCATCACAGTTAAAGGCATGATATATCTTTCCAAAATCGATTCCAAAATTCTTATATCTTGCCTGAAACCTGCAACTTGAAGTCCTGATGAAGCAATTTTTTTAGCTTGAGCTTTTGCATCCATACCTGAAGACTTTACCCAAAAGATACTAAAAACCATACAAAGAAGTGCGAAAACAAGTACGTGAATTATTCCTTGCAAGATATATTGTGAAAGAAGACCCCCCCTTATTGCAAGGTCGAGAATATTAGTATATCCGAGCCAAAAAGAAAGTCCAGAAACTGCTTGACCATTTACAAATCCACCTAAAAAAGTGGGATATCCTAACCAGTTTTCAAGTAGCCCCCCTATTAATTGAAAGTTTGCAATCAATGCAGCGGCAAGAATTACTGGGATCACATTTGCATAAAAAAATGATAACGGCCATTTCACACCATAGCCTCTTATTCTTCCATATGAAAGAGGAATTTCAACTTTTAAAGATTGAACCCAAACAACTGCAAGGAAGATTAATGCAGTTACGACAAGTGCCGCAATTGCCGAAAGTAATGTTATTGAATCTCTTGTAATTATCGATTGTAATACCACGAGAACTTTTCCTGAACAAGGCACTCCTGCAAAATCAACAAGACAATTCACTCCTTGCTGGTCTATAAACTGGAACGCACTTGCAAATAGTCTCCATGAAACTCCTGCGGCAATGAATAGACTAACGCCTGATCCAAATCCCCATTTTTCACAAAGTTCATTCATATAAAAAATTGCCAAGCCTCCGAGTATAAGTTGAAATATAACAATTCCTGCAAATCCCGGGGCTGCTTCAAGTCCATTCATGAAAACATAAACCATTGCTTCAAAAATTATGAAAAAGAAAACAAGAACTTTTTGCAATCCCTGAAAAAATTTCTTTCCTTCAGAAGTTGTTGTGTCAATATTTAAGATTCCTGCACCAGTCAAAAGCTGAAGGATAATGGAGGCCATTACAATTGGACCAATTCCAAGAGAAATTATCGAACCGAAATCTGTTCCAAGTATAATTGCAAGGTATTCAAACCTTTCAAGAGCATTTACGGTCATTCCAAAAAGAGGAATATTTGCTAGTATGAAAAATGCCGCAAGAACGATGAGAGTCCACTTAAGTTTTACTTTGAAGCTGAGCTTCTTTTCTTCAGGGGATGTTACCTCCGGAATAAAACTAAAAAGACCTTTCCAATCCATATGGATTTAACAGAAAATTAGTTTTTAAAGTTTGTTCCAAGAGTTGCAAATAGATTTTTAATACCCTTTTTCTTTATTTTCTTAGAGGAGAAAATGAATGCTGCACTAATTGTAATAATTGCTGTTATTTGGATGTTTCTCGGTTACAGGTTTTATGGAAAATTTATAGAAAAAAGAATAAAAGTTAACGACCGAGAAAAAACACCCGCAGTAACGAATAGAAATAAAGTCGATTTCTCCCCTGCAAAAAAGAATTTTTTAGCAGGGCACCATTTCGCATCAATTGCGGGGGCAGGACCGATAATCGGACCAATTCTTGCAATAAGTTATTTTGGATGGGTGCCCGTTGCGATATGGGTTTTAATAGGTTCAGTTTTCATAGGAGCAATGCACGACTATATTTCATTAATTGCTTCAGTAAGAAATAAAGCAAAAGGTGTTGCCGCGATAACAAGTGAACATTTAAACAAAAGGGCAGGATGGATTTTCGGTCTTATGATTTTTATAACCCTTATTTTAGTTGTTACCGTTTTTAGTGTTTCTTCAGCAGAAAGTATAATCGAAAAACCTTCATTAATAATTCCTTTAGCAACAATTACTCTCGTTGCTGTTCTTTTTGGAATAGGTCTGGAAAAGTTTAAACTAAACCCTAAAATAATGACTTCAATTGCAGTAATTTTAATTGCGGTTTCAATTTGGGCAGGAGAAGTTTTTACAATTTCTTCATCAATCATAAATCCTTCATTTACAAGGATTTTTTGGATAACCTTAATTTTTATTTATGCGTTTATAGCTTCGGTGATTCCAGTTTCAGTGCTTCTTCGACCAAGAGATTTTTTGAGTTCGATACAACTTGTTTTTACACTTCTTTTAGGTTTTGTCGGAATTATGATTGTCCGACCATTAATTAATGCCCCTGAATATATTTCGGGAAGTTCTTTTACTCTTTGGCCAGTTCTTTTCATTACTGTTGCTTGTGGTGCAATTTCTGGTTTTCATGGGCTTGTTTCTTCTGGAACAACAAGTAAACAACTTTCTAAAGAGTCCGACGCGAGAAGAATTGGTTATGGAGGGATGCTTATGGAAGGATTGCTTGCAATTTTAGTTACTTTGATTGCAGTAGCAGGATTGAGTTGGGGTTCAGGAATTCCGGGGAGTTTTCAGGATTTGCTCTCTAAGGGATGGATTGTTCTTTTTTCCGACGGTTTCGGAAATATTATAGGTCAAATTGGAATACCTTTAATAACCACTTCGGTTGCAGGATTAATTGGGGCCTTTATGGTGAACCAATTTATTTTAACTTCAGTTGATACTTCTTCACGTCTTGGAAGATTTGTTTTTTCAGAAACCCTCTTTCCAAAAATCAAAAATAGGTTCTTTGTAACTTTGATTGTTTTAATTCCCGCTTGGCTTCTTGCCGTTTCAAATTCATATCAAACTCTTTGGCGTCTTTTTGGAACTTCAAATCAACTTATAGCCTCAATCACATTAATTGGGGTTTCCGCTTATTTTATCTCTAAAAAAATAAAAGTCAAATTTATACTAATTCCAATGGTGTTTGTCTTGATTACTACTATGTATTCTCTCCTTTATTTAACATTTAGGACCGGAGGATATCTCAGTGAAGGAAATCTAACTCTTGCAATAATTTCAATTTTAATGTTTGTATTAGGAGCAATGGTTTCTTTTGAAGGGTTTAGAGAAATTTTTAAAAAGAAAAAATAATTCTTAAAGAAGCTCTCTTAGATGAGTGTTACTTTTACGAAAAAGTAACAAGATAGAAAGATTTATAAAATTTAATTCTCATAAAAACCTATGAATAAAAAGCCTATGAATAAAAAGATAAGTAAATCATATTTGAATGAAATTCCACATGAAAAAGGAACTTTGACTTTCCAGTATCCAGCGTTTAAAGGAACTTACGGAAAAGTTGCAGAATTAATTGATTCTGAAGGGTTGAAAAGACCGACTTCACCTGAAGTTGCATCTTTAGTTTATGATGCTTGGAAAAATTCTAAAGGTGAAGCGGAATCTGAAGTCTTGAAAATCCTAAAAGATAATTGGTTTTGGGAATTTACGGGAAATTTTTATCTTCCAAACTCAAATGAAAAATTAAACAATGGAGTAATTATTGTTCAAAATCCAAATATAATTAATGGAAAACTTTCAATGGATAAAAGTTCTTTAATAAAAAGATTAAATGAAAGTGACCCAAATGTTAAGTTTGTACCTTTTGGATATAAAATCGAATTTCAAAATTCAAAAGAATTAGAAAAAAATCATTACATTGTTGCAAGATATGGTGAAGAAGGGGCACAAAAAATAGCTGAAGTGTCTAGAAAATATTCTATTAAACCTTATCTTTTTGGTTTTAAATCAGTTGACGAAGAAAAACAAAGAATGTCTGCTTTGGGCAACATCTGGAATGGTGTCTGGTTGAATATCGATGGCAACTGGTATGGCGACGGTGGTCGTTCTTTTGGGATAAGTGTCACAAACTAATGCTTTTGCTCGTTGGTAGTGAAGTTGGATAAAATTTTTTAAAAAGAAAAAATAATTATTTTTTCATAGCTTTTCTTTCATGCTTAGGATTAATAACTTTTGGAGTAATAATTTCTTTGATTTCTTTAACCAAAACACTTCCCCCAGCAGCTTCAATTTTTTCTTTTGCAGATACAGAAATTTCAAAACACTTTACAAAAAGTTTGTTTTTTACTTCTCCACCGCCGAGAATTTTATAATTTTTGAGTATAACTTCATATCCGTCTTTTGACTTTTTTCCATATTTTTCTATATGGGATTCTATTTGGCCAACGTTAATTCTTTGCCTCGTATTTCTCTTTGTGCCTTTTGAAGTTATTCCTTGCTTTCCAAAATAATTGTGTCCAAAGAGTTTATTGATTAAAGTTTTTTTATGATCTGCCCTTTTTCCAGATCCACTCATTCCAACTCCCCCTTTATGTCCAGACTTTCTTTTGTTCTTTCTAGAACCGCTTCCGTGTGTTCCCATTTTGTGACCATGCATTCTCGATACTTTTTTTCTTCTCTGGATTTTCATCATAGCATCTTCTCAATTAATTTATTTATTTCTTTGTTTTCACCAAGAATTCCTTGTGGATAGTGCAGTTTTGTTTCTGCTCCCCCTCTTGGTGGGTGAAGTCTAAAAAAAGGTTTCAATTTCCCATTCTCATCTTTCTTTCCTCTCATCTTAACAAGTTCTTCGTAAACATCTTTTGAAATTTCTCCATATGAAACAAAATTTCTTACTTTCTTTAGCATTCCAGTGTTAATCTTATTTGGTTCTAAAACTACACAAGCGTATTTCCTTCGAATTTTCATTCGAAATAGTGTTTCTTTAACGTCTTGATCAAGTCCAACTTGACCCCTAATTCTTATTACTGCAATCATTTTCTGTTTGTTTTTTCGAGTGCGTCCATCACTGCTTTAATTAAGTTGAAAGTTGTTCTCACTTTACCTTCAGTTTGAGAGTAAACATCTTTTATTCCTGCAAGGGCCAAAATCTTTTTAAGTTCTTTTGCAACAACAAGCCCGGTTCCTTGAGGTGCAGGAATTAATTTTATCCTAACACTTCCGGCTTTTCCTTCAACGACAAAAGGAATTGAATGGGGCTCGTCGCACGAACAATCGAAAGCCGAGCACGCCCTCTTAATTTTTATAATTCCCAATTTTGCTTTTCTAGTTGCTTTATCTCTTGCAGGAAGAGTTTCTCCTGCTTTTCCAACTCCAAAACCGATGTGTCCTTTTTCATCTCCAGCGATTGCCATTGCGGAGAAAGTCATAACTCCTCCTTCCTGAGTAATTCTTTGAGTTTGTCTCCAAGCTCTCCTTTTTCCCCCACCGAATTTTCCTTTTGCATGACCCATCAAGATTAAATCAGTTTTTATGGGAAGAAGAAGGTCTATTATTTCATCTTCAAGGATCTTTTGATTATTGTCGAGGATTTCATCAATATTTTTTATTTTCCCTTCTTTTACTTCTTTTCCAAGTTTTGTTTTTGGAATCCATGCCGCCAAATGTGTAGTTCTTTCTTCTTCACTCCTATCTCTTCTTTTGTAAGTTTTCTTTTCTTTTGATTCTTCAGGAGGAGTCACTATTTCAACTGCTTCCTCAGGAATTTGTTCAACTAATTCTTCAGAAACTTTTTTTCCGTCTTTGAATTTTCTTGTAGTCTCTTCTTCAGAAACTGTTCCATAAACCTTCGCAGTTTTTTTCAATGCCTCCATTTTTAATTTATCTTTTTTCTTTATCATTATAATTTATCTATTTTAGATTTAACCTCCAAAACTGTTTTTGAAATATCTTCTTTTGCATTTTTTCCCTTTAACCTTTCTTCTTCGGGAAATTTCTCTTTTGGACATTCAATTTCGATCCCGCCGTCAATCAATCCTTTTATAAAAGCAAAAATTCTTGTTTTTTCAATAATTCTTTGCATTCCAAGATCGACAATGGGACTTTCAAGTTTGTCCTTTTGTATTTTCTTTGCAGTTAAATAACCAGTTAAATATGATGCAGGAATAGATTTTAAACTTCCCTTTAAATTTTCAGGCCAACCATGATTTAAAAGCATTTTGGAATTTATACCGAAGATGACTTTATCTTGAGCAGATTCACTTTCCACATATTGACTTATCACATAACTATTTGTCTTCCTAAATACGAGTCTTGGCTTCTCGCTTTTCAAAAGCTTCATTCTCTTTAAGTAATCAGTTTTTCCTTCCTTCTTCCTTCTTTTTAATGTTTTCATTTTTTTCTACTCTCAATATTTAATTTCAAATTTGCCTTGCTTCTAAATGATCTATTTCTTATTTCCTTTCTTAAACTTTTAAACTCCTCATTTGTAATTTGACCTTGCTTTTTTAAATGTTTAACGTGTTTTCTCAATTTTCTGGTAATCTTAACATATTCTTCCTTTCTTTTTTTTACTTTTTTCTTAATTTTTCCTGGCCCTCTCCTATTTTTTCTTTTTTCATTCTTCCTTCTTCCTTTTACAGGTTTTATCAAGATCGCACCAGATAAAACAAGATCTCGAATATCTTGTTTTGTAATTGCTTCTTTTATTTCATCAAGCCTTGCTCTAACAAACTTAATCCTTTCTTTTCCAATTTTGAGAGTTTTTGATGCAAGTTCTTTTTTATTGATTATCATTTTTTATTCTCCATCTTTTTTTCAGTTTTTGTCTCTTTCCGGGCATTCTTTTTTAAGAATTTTTCAGAGTTCAAATTTTTGAGTTTGATTTTTAATTCTTTTGCTTTTTTGGATATTTCAATTTTCTTTTTATTTCCAACATTTCCAACGACGCCTATTTCATTTTTTCCAATTTTTTCAAGATCTTGGAGATTCATAACTTTTATTGGTTTCTTTTCTTCGAAAAGTCCCCTTATCTTTTTCATGGTTCGACTTCCAATTCCCACAACAGCAGGATAACCTTTTCTTTTCTCCCTCATTTTATTATCTCTTCCAGTAGGCCTCCTCCATTTAGCTTTTTTTCCTCGGCCTTTTCCAAATTTTGAAAATCTTGTTACATCTCTCCTCAAAAATATTTGTGTCATGTTAAATTTTCTTTCCGTCCTTTTCAGTTATATAGATTCCATCTTGGAAAATCCTTCTGTCTCTTCCCCGAACTCTTGTTGCCGCTTCAAAATTTGCAGAAGCCTGACCTGCAAGATATTTATCTGGAGATCTGACTATAATTATTTCTTTTTTCAATTCAACTTCCACCCCTTCAGGCACGTCAACAACTCGGTCCACTTTCTCACCCAAGAAGTTTTTCACCATCACTTTTTTTCCTTCCATTTTTAATGTGAATGGAAAGTGCACATAACAAACTTTTAAATGATATTCAAACTTTTTTTGGACTCCTCGAATCATATTTTGAATATGGGAATAATTTGTGTTCATTATTTTTTTTTCGTTTTTTGTTGCATTTTTTCGTTCAAGAATTATTTTATTCTCTTTGAAGCTTAGATCAACTTTTCCCATTTTCAAGTCTTTTGTAAGTTCCCCTTCGGGGCCCTTCACTTTTAGAAATGTTCCGTCTAGGGAAACGTTTATTCCTCCAGGAACTACAAGGTGTTTTGATAAATCTTTTTTCATTTTAGTAAAAGTAGGAGATTAAACTTCCCCCCATTTTTTCTGTTTCAGCTTCTTCATGAGTCATAAGACCCTTGCTAGTAGAAATTATAACTACCCCTAAATTTCTTGAAGGAAGGTACCTTCTTCTGTATTTTTCAATCTGCAATTTGTCACAACTGAATCTTGGTTTTATCGCTTTACATTCAGTAAAGTCGCCCAATGAAATTTCAATCGATTTATCCTTTGGATTGATTTTATACTTCTTAACTGCACCTTTCTGTTTCATAATCTTCAAAACCTCAATTAAAAGATTTGAAATTATCTTTACTCTTATATTTTCTTTATTTGCCTTTTTTGCATTTCTCATCATGTTTAGTGCGTCCGCAACAATGTCGTGTGCCATTTTATTTTATTTCCTCCGTATGAGATAACTTTTTTTCGAGTTCTATTCTAAAGTTTTCATACTTTAGACTAATCTCTTTTTTTTCAAATTTTAAATAATTTCTGTTTTTCATTTTAACTATATTTTGTAAATCCGATTTCTACCGCAATTTCTCTGAAGCAGTGTCTGCAAAGGTGAAGTCCGTATGAGCTTATATGTGCTCCAAATCTTCCGCATCTTTCGCATTTCTGAACGGCAATGCCCGTTTTTCTCTCTTTTGGCTTGCAGTGTTTCAAAAATTTTGCTTTCACAACCGGTTTCGCATTTAATTGATTGAAGATTTTTTTCCAGTCACTTGCAGTCATTTTGTAAACCTCGTATCAAATTTATTTTTCATAAATGTTACTATTTCTTCAGGTGTAATAATTTGTTTTTTTGGAATTTTTCCACTTTTCATTTTTTTTAGTCTTACTCTTCGTCCAGCCCTTTTAAAAACAACGGTAACATCAAGACCCATAATTCCAATTTCTCTATGATACTCCATCCCCGGAATTTCAATGTACTCGTGAATTCCGAATGAAAAATTGTTTTCACTCATCTGTTTTAATTTTAATTTGTTTTCTATTGCTATAAGTAATTTTCTAAGTATGTCTTCCGCATCTTTTCTTATTGTTACAACTGTCCCAGTTTCAAGACCAGGTCTGACTCCAAAAGAGGGAATTCTTTTTCTTGAAACAGTTTTTGAGGGTTTCTTACTAGTTATAATTTCCAAAAGTTTGTGACCTTTATTCAAATAGTCCCCAGTTCCACCAATACTCAGTACAACTTTCTCTATTTTTATTTTTCTCATCGGGTTTATTTTTTGTTCTTTCATTTTATTTTCCATTTTAATTTAAGACCATAACTTGTTTAATTAAAGCTCTAAACTTTTTTTCAGATGATTCGAGTTCAACCATTTTATTTCCTTCAACAATCTTCAAAATTTTACCTTTCGTTCCCGCATGTTTACCACCAATAACGAGGACATCTGATTTCTCCTTAATAGAAAGAATTTTTGAAATCTTTCTCTTCTGAAGGTCCACAATCGCCGAGTCTCCTATCGAGCATTTCAAAGCTGAAATATAATTTCTCCCGTCACTCAAATTAAGTTGGATTTCTTTTCCTTTTAAGGACCTCTTTCCAATAATTTTTGAAATTTTTGAACCCGTTTCACTTTCATTTATTTCTTCGACATCATATTTTCCTTTTTCTGAAAGCACAACTCGGTAATTTTTTTTCGAAGGAACAATTTTTAGAATATCAAAAAGTTCGAGGCTTTTCTTTTCATCATTCACTGGTTTATTTGATATAATCAAATCTTTTTTATGAACGGCTTGTTTTACTTCATTCCTTGTTCTTGCAATTTTCATCAAATCTCTCAATACAATCAAAATTGGAATTCCTTTTGAATTTTTCTTCAAAACAAAGGTCGTTCCTTTTCTCGAAATAGGCCAGTTTTTTGGTGCCTCATGCCTTTTTAAATGTCGTGTCATTCTTTTTTCTCCTTTGATTGTTTATCCTTTTTAATTTCAGGTTTTTCCTCTTTTTTAGTTGTTTCGGTTTTTGGTTCATTTTTCAAATTTTTGAATCTTCTTTTATCACTCAATTCAAGTTCGGTAATCTGAAGATTTGCGGTTTTGAATGGAATATCTACCATTGAACCATCTTGCTTTTTTTTCTGTATTCCATCAATGTAAATTTTCATTTGTTTTGTTTTAACTTTTGAAATTTTGCCTTTTTTATCCTTAAATTTTCCAACAAGAACTTTCACGGTATCTCCCTTTTTCAATGGAATATTTCTAATATTGTATTTTTCTTTAAGTTCTTTTGATAAATTCGTCGACAAAAACTTTCTTTTTATATGAAGTGGTGCTTTCGCTAAAAATTTCCTTTGCTTGCTTGGATTTTTACTTGCTTTCCATTTCGTTGAAAATTCTTTCATTTTAGTATGATATTGAAGCGATTTTAGCAACTTGTGGCCATCGTTCTATAATCTCCTTTGCAATTGGTCCTTTGATTTGTGTTCCCTTGGGATTTCCTTTATCGTCTTTAAGAAGGGCAACCGCGTTATCTTCAAATGCGATTCTTTCCCCATTTAATCTTCTAAACGGTTTTTTTTGTCTTATCAAAACGGCATCGAAAACTTTTCCTTTCATTTCAGGTTTCCCAGATTTTACTGATACTTTCACCCAGTCTGCAATTTTTGCTTCTTGTTGTTTTCCTTTCTTACCTTTTCCACGTTTAACGGAAACTATCTTCACAATTTTTGCGCCGCTATTGTCCGCGGCAATCATTTTCGCTCCAAGGTTAAAACCCGCTGTAGCCTTTGCACTTATTGCTTTCATTCTTCTTTAACTCCATTTATTTTTTCTAAAAATGCAAAGTGAATTATTTTACTGAGAGGTCTACATTCTTTCACTCTCACCAAATCCCCAATGTTAACTTCTTTTTCAGCACATTTTGGAAGTCTTGCATGAATCTTGGTTTTTGTTCGAGCATACCTTTCATATTTTTTAATGTAAATCATTCTCTCAAATTCAACGGCAATTCTTTTTTCATGTTTTGAAACGACCGTTCCCTTAAAAGTCCTACCTCGAAGTTTTAAACCTCCGTGTGAAGGACAGTCTTTATCATTACAAGTAAAACTAACTTCTTCTTTTTTCTCTATTTTTTTCATTTTTTGTTTTGCCATTATTCTATTGATTCTTCATCAAATCCAAGTTTGACGAGGATTGGTTTTATTTTTTTTGAATGTTCGCCCTGAAGTTCTATCACTTGGTCCTTTACGGTTCCACCGCAGGCAAGATGATTTTTCAGTTCCTTTGCTATTTTTTTTATATTTATGGTGCTGTCGAATCCGGAAACAAGGGTGACTATTTTTCCGTATCTTTTTTTGTCATTTGTAACTCTTATTCTTTGTGAAATTTTTTGAATTTGCTCACAAACACATGCTTGTTGAGGCAAACCACACTTTGGACATATCTCCATATTTATTTTATTGTTAATAACCTCGCTATTGTTTTTTTTATTTCTCTTGTTTTTAAACTTCCTCCTTGGGAAGCTTTTCCTCGCGATTTAATTAATTCGAGTTTCAATTCCTTGAGTTTATTCTCTCTTTCATTTTTGGACATATTCCTTATATCTTTCGCTTTTAATATTGCCATTTTATTTCTTTTTAGATTTCTCCTTTTTCTTTGGTTTTTCGAGCATCTTCGAATTTTCTATCAATTTTGCAATTAGTTTATCATCAACTTTGATTCTATCTTTAAGTATTGCTGTCGGAGGAAGTATACTAACTTTCACTCCAACTACACCTGGTTTGGTGTGGGAGATTGCTTGGGCTCTGTTAACAACTTTTGCGCTGTCTCCTGTTTTCTTCAAATATCCTTGTGCGAATCTCCATGATTTTGCTCTCGCACTTGGAAGTTTTCCAGTGAGTCTAATTTCGGTTCCTAATGCTCCAGCCTTAATTATTCTTTGAAGTGCCCTATATGCAAGAACTTTAAATTTCAAAGCTCCAAATCTTTCAAGACCAAGAGCGATTTCATCTGCAATTAATTGAGCATCCAAATCTGGATTTTGAATTTCATCAATTTCAATATGCGGATTTTCAAGTTTGAAACTTTTCCTTATCATTTCAGTCAATTGGTCAATCTTCTCCCCACCCCTTCCAATAATCATTCCAGGTTTAGTTGTTGAAAGAATTATTCTTTCACCAACAGGAGTGTATTCAATTTTCACTTTTGAAATTTTTCCCTTTCCAATTTCTTTTTTTATCTTCTCTTTCATTGCAAATTCTTCTTTCTTAAATTTTATCGTATTTCTTTCTTCCATTTTATTTTTTATTCTCCATTTTTTGTTTCAATTTTTTTTCCGAAAGGACTATTCTTATGTGTGTTCTTTTTCTAGTTCTCCCACTTGAAGCATAAACAGTTGAACCTTTATTCGCAATAGCTTCAGTAATAATAGGATTATCAATTTCATGATGTGTTGCATTTCTTTGAAGGCTTTTCAAAAGAATAAGGAATTCTTTTGCAGCATTAACAGGATACTTTCCAGACATCATTTTTCCTTTTCTATGTGCATACTCCCCTTTCATTGGGATCGCTCTTCTCATTTTTGTAACTTCCTCAATTTCTTTTATCGCTTTTTCTATTTTTTTGTTTAACATGAATTTACATATTGAAATTGCAACTTTTGTTGAGACCTTTAAATTTTCAATATTAATAGAGGTCTCGTTTTTCTTAACTTTTTTAGTTTCGGTTTTTTTTATCTCAACTTTTTCCTCGGTTTTTGGTTGAACTTCAGTTTGAATTTCTTTATCTTTTGTTTGAGCTTCAACGTTGCCTTCGGAAACAATTTTTTTATTTTCAACCGTGGCTTTTGGAACTCTTTCTTTTTTGGTTTTCGGAATTTTAGCGGTCTTATTTGACTGATCTTTCCCTGCTGGTTTTTCTGTGTTTACTTTTGCCATTTTATTTTTTTCCTGGTAATTTTTTCTTGGATTTTTCTTCTTTTGAATGTTTTGTCTTTGACCTTGTTAAAGAAAATTCACCTAACTTATGCCCAATCATTTCAAACATCACTTCAACTGGGAGAAATTCTCTACCATTATAAATCTGTAATTTGGCTCCAACAAGTTCTGGGAGTATAACCAAATCTCTCTTGTGAGTTTTAATAAATTTTTTCCCTTTTTCCATTTTTTCTTTTACCAGTTTCAAAAAGTTTTCGTGATTTTGGAAATTTCTAAGAACATTCCTTTTACTATTCGACGGAAGCAATTTTGCGAATTCTCTTGCGTCCAAAATATTTAGTTCTTCGAGTGTTTTACCCTTGAATAACTGTTCTTTTTTCTTTATTTCAATTCCCTTATATTCTTCTGCCATTGTTATTTTTTGGATATTTTCCCATTTTTATTTATATTATAATATTCATTGAATCTCGACGGACTTATTGCATATCCCCAAAGTGGAACTTTAATTAATTCTCCTTTGTTTGTTTTTATGTTTATGTCCCAATCCATTTTTGTGAGCTCATTTTTTACATAATCATTTTTTGGAACCAAAACTAATATTCCTTTGATTCCTTCAAAAGAAACTTCCAATCCTTCCACTTTTTCAGGTTCTCTCCCAATTAAATTGTATAGATTTTCTTTCATATTATTTCCTCTTCCCCGTCCTTCTTGGGCGTATTAATCCAACTTTAGCTCCAGGAGGTGCATTCCTCTTTGCAATTTTACTTTTTGGATTTTTACCTCTACCTGAACCGAATGGATGATCAATTGCATTAACTTTAATCGCAGAGGTTCTTGGCCAGAGTTTACTTTTAGTTTTTTTAATATGAAATTTCTTCCCAGCTTTCACCACGGGTTTTTCAGTTCTTCCAGAACCTGCAACAATTCCAACTACCGCTCTTGAGTTAAGCATGAATTTCTTTTCTTTTTTTGAAGGCATTAAAACCATAACTTCCTTTTCAGAAACTCTGGTGATAGTAGCATGAGTTCCTCCGCTTTTTATGTACTTTCCACCATCGCCAGGCCTAGATTCAATACAATAAATTTTTGTTTTTACTGGAATATCACCCAATTTCAAAATGTTCCCTTCCTTTATTTGTCCATTTTCAAAATATACTTTCTGACCTTCAACCATATTTTTGAATGCAGGCATATAAAAAATAGATTCATTGCTTTTTACTTTTGCAATTGGGCAAGTGTGGGCACCCGAATCCATAAGTTTCAAAACCGTACCTTCTCCTGAAAGGCTTCTTGGATAGCTCAATCTATACCTAAATGCTTTTTTCTTAACTCGGTAAGTTGAACTTCCCTTTCCACGTGCTTGTTGAATTATTCTCTTTCCCATTTTACATTAATCCCATTCGAGTTGCGACATCAATTGCAAGAACGTCTCCTTTTAATTTAATATAAACATATTTTTTATTTTTCCTCAATAAAGTTCTTACTTTGTCAACTTTAACGCCAAAAAGGTCCTCGATTTCTATCTTCAAATCTTTTTTTTCTTTTTTCGAGGAAGTTTGAAATATCAAAGTATTATCTTTTTCAATCATCATTACAGCTTTTTCTGTCATTATTGGTTTTAAAGTTGTTCCTTCCATTCCTTTTTCTTTTTTCATTTTTTCTTTTCTCCGTATTTTTTGTTTAAGTTTTCAATTGCATTTTCAGTATATAAAGTGAGTCTTCCTGGATTTCCCTTCGCAAGATCTTTTATCCCAAGCTTTCCAACGCTGACAACATCAAATGCGGTTGTTTTCAATTTTTCTTTGTCTCCAACTACAATCAAAAGCCCCATATTACTTTTGTATTTTCTTCCTCTAAGTTTACCTTTCCCACTTCTAACTTCTTTTTTCTTTAAGGCAAGTTCAAAAAGATTTTCACCGAGTATTTTTTTCATTGATAAAATAAGTTCCTTTGTTTTTAGAGTTGAAATTTTTGATTCTGTAATAAGAGGAAAATTATTTGGTTCTTCTTTTATCGAAGAATATTTTTTCATAATCCATTTTCCCGATGCTGTTGCACTAAGAGCAGAAATTATTGCCTGTTTCAGTTCTTTTTTGTTTATTTTTATTTCACTAATCATTGAAAAAGATTTTGGAGGGTGGGCACGTCTACCACCCCTAGTATTTGGAACAGTTGCACCAACCCAGTTAAAATTTGAACCCTTTCTTGACATTTGTTTTCTTGGGACTCTTGACATCCCTCGTCCATATTGACTTTTCCACACATGTCGGTGATGTTTTAATTTTCCACTTGCCGAAGCTTGGTTTCCTGCAACAGGACTTGGTCCATAAGGTTGTTTTATTTTTTTTGCTTCAAGTATCTTTTGTATTAAATCTTCTCTTACATCAGCGTCGAAAAATTTAGGGAGTTCAATTTGCTTCAACTTTTTTCCTTCAATGTCTAAAATATTTCCTTTCATCGTAATTCAATAAATTCATATTCCTTTTTCTTTTGTTTCCTTGTTTCTCTAAGAGCATGAGTTAAAAGAAGTTGCCTTTTTGAAGATCCTTGAACCGATCCTCGAACAACCATATATTCAGAATTTACATTTCCGTAATTTTTTATATTTTTAAATTTGTTTTCACCTTTGCCCATGTCAAGAATTTTATTATTATAAACAACCCTTGTGTGCAGTCCCATTTGTCCCGCCATTGGAACTCTAAAAGTAACTCTTGCGGGATGCCACGGACCAATTGAACCGGGACCTCTAACACCTTTTTCTGATTTATGGAACCTAAGTGTAACTCCAAATCTTTTTACAGGACCTTGGAAACCCTTACCTTTTGTAATACCTCTCAGGTCAACAAGTTCTCCTTTTTCAAAGTGATTTAAAACAGAAATTTCTTTTCCGAGATTCTCTTTTACAAAATTAAATTTTTTATCATAACTTCCATTAAGTCCAATTTCAATGATGTCAGGAGATTTTTTAATACCAGTCTTTTTAACAACAGAATAGACAATTACCCTAATATCCTCAAAATCTTCTTTTTTGATTTCATCAATCTTTTTTGCCTTCTTTGGAAGTTTAACTTTTTTCTTTAACTCTTTTTCAAGATTTTCACCCATCACTTCAGTTCCAACCTTTCCATTTTTATAAAATCGAACTGATAAAATTTTCAAAGGAGGGCATTCGAGAATTGTAACGGGAATTGCTATCTTTTTATCTTTAGTCATAGAATGGGGAGTCAGATCTTTAACAGCAGCAGAAGCCATTCCAGCTTTGTAACATATGAACCCTTTCAGAATTTTTTTAGAATCAATAGCATTCCAGTTAACACTGGGTAATAATTTATTTGCTCTCTTTCGAGGCCAAAATTGTAAACTTCCTTTTCTTGGTGACTTTTTTGATGGCATTTTGTTGTGTTACTAAGTTGCGGATTATCATTTTACTTACCCTGGATGAAGTCTAAAGAAAATTTTGCTTTATAAATTGTTCGGTCGATATTTTTTATTCAAATAAGTTTTATATTTTTCTTTTAAATTTAGATATTCCATTTTCTTTAGGGCTTTGATTATTACTTTGGTCTCAGTTTCAAAAGGGAATTCAATTTTTGCATCTCTTTTATCATCTTCAATCATTTTTTCAAGCATAATGTAATCAATAATTAAATAATTATAAAACTTTCTTTTGAGATCACGAATACTTAAGCTTCAAAAGGATATTCCTTCACATCCTTAACCCCGTCAATTTCAGAATATCTAACAATTTTTCCATGTCGTTTTGCCATCTCTCTAGTCTTAGCAAAATCCTTTTCTTCTGTTTCAGGTATAGTTATCTTTTCAATCACAAATTCATGTTTTATATCTGCATTTTTGAAGTCTTCTTTTTCAAAAACAAAATTCTTTCCGATTGAATGGTCATTTGTAATCAGTTTACAGAAGTCCGCTTTAGGTCCTTCATCTCCTTTGCCTGGCTTTCCAGACTTTGGTGCTTTTGGCTTTACTTTAAGTGCGTTATTCTCATTAACCACAAAACTTAGTCCAAAAAAAGATTTTGGAGATTCATTTAACAGGGAAAGAATCTCTTTTCCGGTCATTTCTTTTTCTAGGACATATCTTTTCACACCCTGAAATTGTTTTTTTTCCTTGAAGTCCACTTTTCCTGTCAAATCAAGGGTCGAAATAATTGCTCCAGTCACCATCACTTTTTCGTTACCAACTTTTTCAGCCATCGTCCTCGTCATTTCATTTGAAAATTCTGGCCCAGCATTGATAGTAAATTTGTCTTTAGATTTTTTTACCTTTAGAACAGCCCTATTTTTGAAAATGCCTCTGCTGAATTTTTGAAATTGCAAATGAACAGAATCATCAAAATTTTTATCTGCAATTTTTTTTATGAAATTCATAACTTGAAAAAATGAATTTGTCTTATAAACTTTTTGTTCGATAAGAAGCTTTATAAATTTTTTATTCTTACAATTAAAGGAGATTTTATGGATAAAAACGTACAAAAAGTAAGCGCAACTTTGCTTGTAGGAATTCTAGCAGTTCTTTCTTTTTTTATTCTCAGGCCGATAGGGATTGCGGTCATCTCGGGGGTCCTTCTTGGATTCATATTCTTTCCTTTTTACAATCTTCTTAATAGAAAAATATCCAATAAAACTGCGGCCGCATTGATAGTATGTTTTCTGGTCATTCTCGCAATTATTCTTCCGATTTGGTTTCTCACCCCAATTTTACTTAATCAAACTATTGAAATTTTCATCTCTTCTCAACAAATTGATTTTATAACTCCCATAAAAGCAATCTTCCCGTCGTTGTTTGTTCATGAGCAAATTTCTACAGAAATCACTCAGGTGATTAGTTCATTCATTACAAAGATGACAAGCGGGGCAATGAATATGGTCGCAGGTTTTTTAATAAACATTCCGACATTATCCTTACAACTTTTAGTGGTTTTATTTGTGTTCTTTTATGTATTAAGAGATAAAGAAAATTTCATTTTGTATATTAAAAGTTTACTTCCATTTTCAAAAGAAGTTGAAGCAAAATTATTCAAAACTTCAAAGGACATAACATCTTCAATTATTTATGGGCAATTCATCGTAGGGGTTCTTCAAGGGTTTGCAATTGGAGTAGGATTTTTTATATTTGGAGTTCCAAACGCACTATTCTTAACGATTCTTGCGATAATAGCGGGAATTATTCCCATCATCGGGACAACAATTATTTGGTTACCGGTGGTAGTTTACCTTTTCATAACTGGAAATACATTTATGGCAATTGGAGTTACGGTATTCGGATTTTTTTCAAACATAATAGATAATATTGTGAGACCAATTCTTGTTTCAAAGAAATCAGATATTCATCCAGGAGTTGTACTTCTTGGCATGGTCGGAGGAGTTTTCTTTTTTGGAATTATCGGTTTTATTTTAGGTCCGTTAGTTCTTTCATATTTTTTTATAATTATGGAAATATATCGTGACAAGAGCCCCTTCCAAATATTTATTCACAAACCAAGTAGTTAAATATAAAAACAAATTTTTCTTTTTTAGTTTAAGGGGGATTTATGGAATTAAAAATAAAAAGTTCTGATTGGTCGGCGGGAATTCCTGTAGCAATGCTTAATCGCAAAACAGCAAGAAAATTAGGAGTTCATCCGGGGGATAGAATCACAATAAAAAGACTGAATAAGTCGCAAAGGGAAATTTCAACAATTATCGATACTGTTCAAGGAAGAATGAAAGAGGAATATCTTGGAGTAACTGAGGAAATCAAAAAGGAACTTTCCTTAAGAGAAGGGGAAAAAGTAGAAGTCTTCATTTTACCGACGACAGAAAGCATAAATTTGATCAAAAAAAAGCTTTCAGGGGACAAATTAAAAAAGGAAGAGATAAAAAAAATTATCTCAGATATTTCAACAAATGTTCTTTCAGAAGCAGAAATTGCGGTTTTTATTTCTGCAATGTATGAAAAAGGGATGGACTTTCAAGAGACGGTTGGTTTAATAGAAGCAATCCTTTTAACAGGAAAAATCATGAAATTTGGTGGAAGATGTGTTGTCGATAAGCACTGCATAGGAGGTATTGCTGGAAACAGGACAACTCCAATTGTCGTCGCAATTTGTGCTGCCGCAGGATTAACTTTTCCAAAAACTTCTTCAAGAGCAATCACAAGTGCTGCGGGAACTGCAGATTGTATTGAAGTTTTAGCGCCCGTCGACCTTCCAATGCAAAAAGTCGAAAAAATTGTAAAAAAAGTTGGAGCCTGTCTTACTTGGGGAGGCTCTCTTGAAATGGTTCCGGCAGATTCCAAAATAATTCAAATTGAAAAGACTCTTAAAATCGACCCTCCTGCTCAGCTGTTAGCGTCGATAATGTCGAAGAAATTAGCTTCGGGAAGTAAATATATTTTGATTGATATTCCATATGGAGAAGGAGCAAAAGTAACAAAAAGAAAAGCAATAAAACTAAAAAAGAAATTTGAGAAGTTAGGAGAACATTTTAAACTTAAACTTAAAGCAGTATTGACACATGCAAATGAGCCAATCGGAAGGGGCGTTGGACCAGCACTTGAAATAATGGATGTTCTGAAAGTTCTGATGATCGATAAGGAAGCTCCAAAAGATTTAGAGGAAAAATCAATTTTTCTTGCTGGAAAGATTTTAGAACTTTCAGGAAAGGTAAAAAAAGAAAAAGGTGAAGAATTTTCAAGAGTTCTTCTTTATTCAGGAAGGGCATATAAAAAATTTGAAGAAATCATAAAAGCCCAAGGCGGAAAGGTAGTTATGCCAGAATTTTCTAAAATAAAAAGAGAAATTTATTCTGGAAAAAGTGGAGAAATAAAAGAGATAAAAAACAAAGAAATCAACTCTCTCGCAAGAGTCGCAGGTTGTCCACAGGATAAATTTGCTGGAGTTTACCTTCATCATCATGTTGGGGATAAAATTAAGAAAGGGGATAAAATATTAACAATCTATGCAGAGTCTCATCCAAGAATCAAAGGGGCATTGAAATATTATCAAAAATCAGATCCAATTAAAATTTAGTTTGCTAAGGAAACTTTTTAAATTTCAAGAACTTAAGTAATTCATGAGAAGACTCGATAATAAACGGCAACTTGTTGATTATTTTAAAAAAAATCTTGCTAAGAATTATACAGAAGAATCGCTTGAATTTGCACTTGTTAGTCAAGGTTATTCGAGGGTGGCAATTGAAGAAGCCCTAATTCAGGCACATAAAGAAATTGCAGAAAAAGCACCCCTTTTAAAGGAAAAACCAGTCATAAAATATTCACTTTATAACGAGAATAATGAACCAGTTCATGTTGAACCATTTACATTCTGGGAAAAAGTGAAATTCTTTTTTAGGGGAAAGAAATTTTGAAATAGAAATCTTTAAAACTAAAGTTTTCGCTAAAATAATATTCTCTCTGGTTAGAGAAAAAAGCCTCTGTCGCATAAGCAGGACAAAAGTCCTTCGCAAATGCTCCAGAAGCAAAAAAGACAAAGCCTCTGTCGCATAATGGTAGTGCACCGGACTTGAGATCCGGGCCCTTTGGGCTTCCAGGTTCGATTCCTGGCGGAGGCGTATAATGGATTGTCAAAAGCAATTCATTTTTATTTCTCCACGAATAGAACCGTAAAGGTTCGACGAGTAACTTCGTGGTAGAGTTTCATAAAATTCAAATTAGAAAACGAAAAAACCCGTGCGGAGTTGCGAGCACTGGCGGAGGCGTTTTCAGTTATGTTCTCAACAGAATAAATCTTTATTAATAAAAAAGAAGTTTACCATTATGGAAAAATCAGGAAATTTTTATAATTTATTTAATAAAGGAGTAAGTTTTTGTAAGCTTTTGGTAAAAGAAGGTTTTAAGATTAAAGGGGATTCAGCAAATTATAATCTTCTAGCCAATACAAATATCATAAAAATTGGGGTGTCTTACTATGAGGGTTCAACTTTGGGAGAAATTCACAATGATAGGATTTTAGTTTTGTATAATGAAAAAGAAAGATATAATCTTGAAGGATCAAAGGATATGGAAAAAATTTATTCTAAACTAAAAAAAGATTTTTCTAAATTAGAAGCTCTTGCAAAGGAGTTCAAAGTTTAATTTTATCTGATATTTTTTTTATTATCTTTTCTAACCCGATGTTTATTTCAATAAGTGAGTGAGCTAAAAGTTAGTCAAAATTTTAAATTTTGAAAAATTATTATAGTAAAGAAAATCTTATTTCTGTTGTCTGTTGATTAATTCAGGTTCGCCAAAATTTCCTTTTCCGTCATTTTTAGCGACAAATGTATCATAATCAATATAGCGCAAATAACTTTGGCCATACTTGCTGAAAATTAAATCTAAATCTCCGTCTCCGTCTAAATCACTAAACTCAATTTGGTCTGGTCTACCCATAAATCTCATCAATAATCTTGGCTCTCCATAACTCCCATTAGAATTTGAAATTTTAGTAGTTAAATTGTAATCAGTATGGAATGAATGTATCTGACCATAATTACCCGCGACAATTTCTTGTCTTTTATCTCCATTTAAATCAATATAGGTATTATAATTTTTTGGTTGGTCATCACATCCACCTAAAGTTAAAACTAATGCTCCAATTCCCAATATTTTTTTTATGTACCCCATAGTTGATTGTAATTAGTTTATATTTATAAAACTTCCGATTAGTAACCATTTTATAGTTAACACGGATAACGCTCGAATTCTGAACTCAAAATTTTTACAAATTTTGTCTAGCTGCATTCTCCTCTTTTTAGTCGCCGGAACCCGCTTAATAATAAAATATATGGTTCGAAAAACTTCTTAAGCTCAAGGTTCAAACCCAATAAATTTGAAGCCCTAAAAATGGAGAAGGATATAAATGAGAAATTCTCAAAAATCAAAAGTACAAAATTTTAAATTATTTTATGAATCAACCAAATTCTTTTTCAGCCATTTCAAGAACCCTTAGGTCTGGACTTAAGAGATAAATATGATCTTCTTTAAATCTAAGGCCCCTATAAATTTTTTGCAAAAATTCTCTTTTTGCTTTATCTCTATAAAAATTCCAATATTGATTAGGCCTCGTTTTCATCAAAATTTTCCAGAAAGGATTTTGCACATTCGGATTTGGGTATTTCGTGAAAACAATTGAACGGCATTCTTTTCCAGGAAAATCAATTCCTCTCGAATCTCTTGTTGAAAAAAGAACGTTGCTTTTTCCCTCTTTAAACTCTTTAGTAAGTCTCCCTTTTTTATCTAGAATTTGCATCTCTCGTATTTGTTCTCTTGGTAAAATGTGCTCCAAACTATATTCCCTAATTTCATAATCACTTGGAAGGTCCATAAACGCATTAATATGAACTAGCGTCGGTCTTGGGGCTTCTTTTAAGCATCTATCAAGAGATTTTAAATAATCTTCACGGGTGAATTTTTCAGAAGAAAAATTTGAATATTTGCAATCCATTTCAGTACCGGTTCTCTTAATTTCCACAGTTCCCTGACTCTCCACTTCAGCATCGACTTTTTCGAAATTTTCAATCCCAAAAATTTCTTTTAAAACTTCTTTTGAATGAAGAGTTCCAGACATGAGAACAAGAACTTTATTTTTTTCGATAAGTTGGTTCAATTTCTTGGCAAGGTTAGTTGTGACAAGGTCCACAAATAGGCCTTTCTCTTTTCTTGAAAAAATTACATAACTTTCATCCAGGAAGTCTATAAACATTTTCGAAGTTTCCAAAACGTCAAATAAATAACTTTCATCGTCAATTGATTTTAGCCAATCTTCTTTTAGAAAAAGTTTTATAATGTCGTAAATTCCTGTCAATTTCAAAGGAATTATTTCTTCTGTTCTAATCGAATTAGCAATTCTATCATCACGATTTAGGTGGTTAATAAGTTGAAAAAGTTCTTCAATTATATTTTCATCACCTTCTCCAGAACCAAGAGTTTGAATAAGCGAATTTTGGAGTCGGTCAAGGTTAATTTTTCTTTCATTTGAAAAACTATCGAGGAATTCGTCGCATTCATCTATAATTTCAACTTCAGTTTTGGGTTTTCTCAAAAGAGCCGTTTCAAGTTTATATTTTAATGAATTGAATACAATAACATCAGAATCAATGTATGAATCAAATTGTTCATAGAAAGGGCATCCAGGTTTTCCTTTATATTGAATAAACGTGTTTCCATCAAGCCCCTCATATTTTCTTTTTTTGGAATCTGGAAAAGATTTAATTTCATATTTGTCCGGAAGGACAGGACTCCAGTAAGGGCATGCGGGGCCAACGCTCATCCTTTTAACGTCTTTAATTGATGAAAAATTTTTTATATCAACTTTTTTATTTTGTTCGATATATTTTTTTATTTTTAGCCAATTTCTCTCGCGAATTTCAATGTTGCATGGGAGTTCAGGATTTGCCGAAGATAAATCGTCGTTTTCACTTTCTTTTTGCCTATTGAAAGCCCCAGTAAAAATATCGTTTAATTTAGCATTCATTTCTCTTTTTATTTTTGGAATTGCAGTTTTGTCGTCTTCCAAAAATTTGCAAGAGTGATTATTTCTCCCAGTAATAACACTTATCTTAAGTTTTTCTCCATTCTTTTTCAATAAGTATTTGCTTTCTTCATAATCTCTTTTGTATTGAGACTGCAAATTTTTTCCTGGAACAACGATAGAGGATTTCCCAAGTTTATTCGCAATATTTAAAGCAATAGCGGACTTTCCAGTTCCACAAACTCCGTGGATAAAAATTATTTTTTTACCTTCCTCAATTAGTTTAAGGGTTTCTTTGACAATGTCTTCTTGTGTTTTTTGGTTTGAAAATTTTAAAGGCTGAAGAAATTTTCCATTTTCATAAAGACTCCATGTCATAGCTTAAAAAAATTAGTGGTAAGTTATAAAGATTTGTGGAATTAAACTTTCAAAAGTTTTTCAAGCCTGCAGGGGGAGTCGAACCCTCGACCTATTGCTTACGAAGCAATCGCTCTTCCAACTGAGCTATGCAGGCATAAACAAAAGATAAAATAAAGAATTATAAATTTAATTAAAATTTAAAAAATGCAATAATTTGGCCATTTAACTCTAAAAAGTCAACAGAAACTTTTTTCCCACAGGAAATATTAAAATATTATCAATAGCCTTTCCAATATTTTTATAAAATTTAAATGCTTTTTCAGAGCTAAAATTCAATTTGATTAAATATTTTCTAACAAGGAGCTCGCCTTTTTCTTCTGGAATTTTTACAATTAAAAATATATTTAACTTGTTCCAACTAAAGAAGTGAGATTGTCTGAGTGGATAAAATCTAATAAAATTATCCAAACAATGCAGACAATCCTTCTGCTGCAGCCGCGTGCTTTTCTTCTTTCTTTGGCGCTTCTTCTTTAGCCACAGCTGCTTGTGCTGCTGGTGCTGCCGAAACAAGACTTGCATTTGCAAGTTCAGTGTCTATATTCACGTCTTTAAGACTTGCTACAAGTGATTTGACTTTTGAATCATCTACACTTGTGCCTGTTGCTGCAACGACGCTTTTTATGGCGCTTTCACTAACTTCTTTTCCCAATTTGTGCAGTAATAGTGCTGCATACATGTATTCCATTTTCTTTTTCCTTTTATTTAATTGTGAACTAACCAAATAAGGACGCGAGTCCTTCAGCGGCGTTCACGGGTTTTTCCTCCTTTTTTTGGGGAGAAATTTCATTCGCTACTTCTTGGGGAACTTCATCAGGCTCACCGGAAATAATTTTAATCAATCTTCTTTCATGCGAATTTGCTTTTCTAAGTATATGTGTAATTGTTTCCGAATTGAAATAACTTAGTGAAATAGCCAAAGCAAGTGCTCTTCCAAACGAATCTTTTATATTATTGATTGCTCCTTCTTCATCAATTTTAATATTTGCATAAACTATTTTTCTTTCCGAATCATATGAAGAGATAGGAGTAAAGCCAATTTTGAATGGCATGATTCCAAGTTTTGAAAGCATCGCAGCAGCACCGTCAGAAATTTTATCCCCTTTTTTTGTAACTACTTTTGGAGCTTTAATTTCAATTTTTCCGCCTTGAATTTGAATTTGAATTCCAAGTGCACCAAGTTCCGAAATTGCTGGGCCTGGAACTAAATCTGTTGGTCCTGCAGGAATTTCCAAATCAGTAGGAGCAATTTGCCCCGATTTTGCTTTTGAAGGACTTTTATTTTTTATAAGTTGACCTGCAAGATCGTAAGAATCTAAATCTGAAAAAAGGATAGCGACGGGTTTATCAAAATAATTTTTTAAATTTTCAACTCCTTCTTTTTTTGATTCATCAACCGCCCTAAAAAATAAATTCTTCTTTGGCACTTTGACAATTGCACTTTCTCTTAATTTCTTTCCAATTTTTTGAAATTGAGAACCAGGTATGCTTGAAATATCCGCGATCAAAATAGTTTTTTTAGTTTTTATCAATTCAGACAATTCTTTAACAGCTTTTATTTTGCCTCTTGGAATGGGTTTTGAATTTTTAGTTTTCATCTTATTTGTATTTTAATAGGTTTAGTCATGGTGAATTTTAGTTCAAGGTTCTTTATGTTTTCTTTATCTTTTGGAAGGGCCTTTACTAATTCATTAAAGACAGTTAAAACATTTTCAACAATCTCTTCATCGTTCATATTTTCTTTTCCAATAGCAACTTTTATTGAAGCCTCTTTTGCTCTAATTCTAAGGCTGGTGCTAATCTTATCTTTTAATTCATTTATTGATTTTTCATCCGCATTAAGTAAAATTCCCAATTGTGGGGAAGGCATTTTCCCAGCAGGTCCAAGGACCCTTCCAAAAGTTGTTGCAACCTTTGGCATCAACTTAGCTTGAGAAATAAAGAAGTCATATTTTTTTACAAGTCCCTTTAATTTTTTCTTATCCCCATATTTTTTAAAATCAAGTTCAGTAATGGTATCAATAAAATCGCTTTTAGATTCGAAAAATCCCGCAACTTTTTTATCTTTAGCCTTATGAGGAATATTTATAAAAATGTTAAGGGGGGTCTTTTTTACTTCAAATTTCTGAAGATTTACAATTAAATCCACTGTTTGCTTAAACTTCCTTCCTTCGACTTTTCTGAGTTCAGTCAAGGCTGATTTTACTTGTTCATTAAGTTCCATTTAAACTCCTACTACAGTATGCGCTTGTCTCCAGAATTATGGAATTCAGCGATGTAGTTATTCGGAATAGAATCTGAAGAAAGAATGGGTTTATAAAAGTTTTTATGGGGG
>Ga0210057_1002523_pt1 | contig 26096 bp, 30 predicted proteins | sample CryGeyCG2114_010_2_FD_183968 | JGI IMG/M metagenome (GOLD analysis project Ga0210057, IMG submission 183968) | Groundwater microbial communities from aquifer - Crystal Geyser CG10_big_fil_rev_8/21/14_0.10 (SPAdes) (version 2) | ecosystem: Environmental > Aquatic > Deep subsurface > Groundwater ...
GATGTTTATTGACTTTAGGCTATCTTGATTGTATGATAAAAATAGAGCTATTTCACTAACAGAGCAATCATCTGCTGGGAGGCGCAGATTGAGACTCTATCAATGCACGTACTTTCTCGGAGGTGACCATGTCTAAAGAAAAATGTGAGCCTGGTCGTTTTTTTAGAGTCACCGATGACTTCTGGCGGGATCTACTATCGAGACAAATGAAGTTCCACCAAGGTGTTGATGGCTTTGATATCGCCGAAATTTTTTCGGCTCGAGACAGACGCCTGGTGTTCATGGTTCCTAGATTGTCGAGCGACATTGGCGCCATTGATATGAAGCTGGTGCAAAGTATTGTGTCAAGTCCAAGTCAGTGTCAGGACTTTGATCGTATTCCTTTCTCTGTGCAAATTTTGAAAACGGTTGGGTTGGTTTATTTCGTGCAGATGACGGTTGATGATTTGAAGGTTGCGGTATTAATTGCAGTGCCCTATTCCAAATATAGCCAGGAATATGATGGATATATTGGTTTTATTAAATTGGATAAGGTCAAGTGGTCGGATGTAGGGAAAATTGAATTTGATTCTGATGACCATTCTATGGTTTATCGAGATTATGTGTCTGGTGATATGGAAATATGTCTGATGGTCAAGAAAGAACACAAGGACACTAGAATCTCCTTGTCACCATCCATTAGCATGAGTACAGATGGCCGGAGATTTATTCGAGTATCATAAAACAGACTTTAATTAGAGTCTGTCTTTTTATTCTTAAAAAGGTATAAGTTTTATTTACAAAGTTATAGTTGAAACGGTTGAGAAATTTTTGTAAATGATAATCAGTGTTGAGTTGTTTTGTAAGGTTAGATGTGTTTTAAAATAATATCTAGAGAACCATGGCGACGTGGGTGAATGACTTTTTTCAGTTCATCTTTGTTTACCCATTTTATCTGGTCGGCTTCGTGACTTTTTTCTAAATGAAAGTCAGAGTCTGTGCCGTTAAAGTTTAAGATGAATATGGTTTGCTCTTGGCCAATATAGCCTTCTTTTTTATAATAATCTTTTTTTAAGGTGTGGTCCGGCCAGTCATAGCGGTGAGTTTGTTCCAGTTGGTGTTTGATTGACAAAAATTTTGCATCAACACCCAGTTCTTCTGAAGCTTCGCGAATGACTGCTTGTTCGGCGGTTTCACCGGCATCAATCCCCCCTTGAGGGAGTTGCCAATGATCGAATCGAGGATTGTGTTGAATTAAAATTTTGTCATCTTTGGTGACCACGGCGAGAACATTTGGGCGATATTTTTTTATCATACTATTATTTATATAATATTGTATGTTTATTGTTACAACAAATTGACCTATGATGAGATGGTTCTGTCTTTTGAGTGTTTTAAACACGTTAATGGGAAGATGATTACCGCGTTGACAATGCGGTTGATTCGTTTGGGTTGTTTGATTAAGCGAAAGAGCCACTCCAGGCCAAGCGAGCGAAGTGCTTGCGGCGCTCGAGTTTGTTTGCCGGTCAAAAAATCAAAGCTGCCACCGACTCCGATACCGATTTTGGCTGGAATTTTTTGTATTCGTAGTTCATCAAGTAATTTTTCTTGAGTTGGAGCTCCGTGAGTGGTGAAGATTATGTCAGGTTTGGTGGTCTGTAGATGTTCAATTAACCCCTCTGTTATCTCCCCTATTTTGTATCCATGAAGTTTAAGGTTTGGGTATGTGCTTGACACTGAGTCTTTGATCTCTTTTAGTGTGGACAGTGAATTGGGGTGGTTGATCACAAAAATGGTCAATTTTTTATCATTGGCAACTTGCAACAAATGTTTGGTTATATCTGAACCGGTGTGTCGATGATTAATTTTTTCTCCTGATAGAAATGCGCCAATTTTGAGACCAAAGCCATCGGGCAAGTTCAAGTTTGATCGGTTTAAAATGTTTTGGTATTCATTATTTCTATGAGCTTGTAGGCAGATTTCCGGATTGGGGGTAAAGATTAATTTTAGTTCTTCTTGATGTAAGAAACCAGCAAGTGTTTCTAATAGTTCGATTCGAGACAGGTTGTGAATTTTGCTGCCCAGAATTGTGATTGCTTTTGTCATAGGTAATATTGTTGGTTATAGTATATATTAATTATTTGATAACTTCAACATTTATTGATTGTGATTTGAGGTGGACTTTAGTATAATGTATATATAAACAGGTGTCCATACTGTTTGCTAACCTGAGCCGGAAAGGAGTCTGTTATGCTCAGGGGAGAATATTTGCCGTGTCTGAATTGCGTCCATTATGCTAGGTGCACATGGTCGCGAAATCAGAAACTCTGTCCTGGCTTCCGGAAGGTATTGTCTTCGGAACGCCTTGAGGAGAATCGTTGTGCCGCAGCAAAAAGGTTGCAACGTGATCCCAGGTCAGCATTGTCTCTGGCCAAATGGCTTCATTTGGCACAGGACATGCACTGACAACAACAAAAGAGCTGGCTTAATACGCGAGCTCTTTGACTTGGATGTAATTTCAGCGTTTAATTGAAACACTTGACAAAAAATAAAATAAATGATATATTTGTTAAAAATTAGGAACAACAACAATAGGAGGATGATATGTCGTGGGTTCATCCGAAGATTGAAAGAATTGGTCGGCCAGCTTTGATATTATTGCCAAAGTTCAAGGTTGATGATAATAACTTCGGGTGTAATGGTAAAACACCAGATCAAATGGTTCGGAAGTTTTTATCGAAAAATCATGGTGCGTTTACACTTATGGGCACGACCTTTCATGGTGAATGGAAGGATCACGATGGTAAGCTTCATTCAGATGTTCATATCGGATATAGAGTGTCATTTATTTGTCCGGTGAAAAATGATGGCGGGCGTGATTTTTCTAATTTAGATTTGTTGATTGATTTTCTGTCGAAGTTGTGTGCAAATATGATGGAGCTTTGTTTGTATGCTGAGTTTGGCGAAGAAGCGGTTTTAATTTATCCCTGAAGAAATGATGGTTACTTCATCTTTAGTACTACTAGTGTAATTCACTAGTTTTTTGTTTGACTTGACATGGTCTGGTATTGGGTTATAATTGATTTAGCACTCACGTTGATTGACTGCTAATAATATATAAATTTATACAATATGGATATCAATAAGTTTACCACCAAGTCACAAGAAGCGTTACAAGCTGCTCAAGCTTTGACTTTTGAATTGAAACACGCTCAAGTAGACGTGTCTCATTTACTTTATGCCCTACTTGATCAGGATCAAAGTATTGTAACTGTACTTTTAAAAAATCTTGAAATTGACATTCTCGGTTTAATGAATGAGGTTGATTTATTTTTGAAACAAATTCCAAAATCGGTGGTAGAAAATGTCACTAATGGACAAGTGATGGTAACCGCTGAAATGAATTTTGTTTTGGTTACTTCAGAAAAAATGGCTAAAAAGATGGGTGACGATTATGTCAGCACAGAGCATTTATTTTTGGCGTTACTCAGCATTGAATCATCAATGAAAAAGATAATGGAATATTATGCGATTGATGAAAAGGTGGTACTGGATGAACTCAAAAAACTGCGGGGAGCTCAGAAGGTAGATTCGCGAGAACCTGAAGCGAAGTATCAGGCGCTTGAAAAGTATGCGGTTAATTTGACCGATATGGCCAGACAAGAAAAATTGGACCCGATCATTGGTCGAGATGAAGAGATTCGAAGGATTTTGCAGGTTTTGTCACGACGAACCAAAAATAATCCGGTATTGATTGGGGAACCAGGAACAGGTAAAACAGCGGTCGTAGAAGGTTTGGCACAACGAATTGTTTCTGGTGACGTGCCTGAAAATTTGAAAAATAAAGAAGTGTTGTCTATTGATATTGGATCTTTGATTGCAGGGGCAAAATTTCGAGGTGAATTCGAAGATCGATTAAAGTCGGTTCTGAAAGAAATTAAAGCCTCTGGTGATAAGTACATTATTTTTATTGATGAGCTGCATACAATTGTTGGAGCTGGTGCGACCGAAGGAGCGATTGATGCTTCAAATATGCTGAAACCGGCTTTGGCGCGAGGTGAACTTCGTTGTGTGGGTGCGACGACAATCAAAGAATACCAAAAATATATTGAAAAAGATTCGGCTCTTGAACGTCGGTTTCAACCAGTTAAAATTGAAGAACCCAATGTTGAAGATACGATTGCAATTTTGAGAGGGATTAAAGAAAAATATGAAATTCATCACGGTGTTAGAATTACAGATGATGCGATTGTTATGGCGGCCAAGTTGTCTGATCGGTATATTACCGAAAGATTTTTACCGGATAAAGCAATTGACCTCATTGACGAAGCCACATCCGCTCTTCGAATTGAATTGAATAGTATGCCAACAGAATTGGATCAAGCCAAGAGGTCTTTAATGAAACTTGAAATTGAAAAAAGTGCTTTGGAGAAGGAAAAAACAACCAAAGCAAAAAATAGATTACTTGATATTAAAAAAGAAATCGCTGAGATAAAAGAAAAAACTAAAGAGCTTGAATTGCATTGGAACAAAGAGAAGGAAATTATCACCTCAATGCAAGAAGGACAAAAAGAAGTTGATAAATTGAAACAAGAGGCAGAAATTCTTGAACGACAATCTGAATTTGATAAGGTGGCTGAGATTCGTTACGGTAAGATACCAGCTTTGGAGAAAAAAATAATTTCGAGCCGAGAAAAATTACGTAAATTGCAAACCGGTCCGCGAGGAAAGCAAATTTTGAAGGAAGAAGTGGATGAGGAAGATATTGCTGACGTGTTGTCAAAATGGACTGGAATTCCAGTTGTCAAAATGCTTCAAACTGAATCTGAACGATTGGCTAAGGCAGAAGACGTGTTGGCTGGTAGAGTTATCGGTCAAAAACCGGCGATTGGTTCAGTCTCGAACGCTTTGAGACGATCTCGAGCCGGTTTGTCAGAAGAAAATAAGCCCATCGGATCATTTTTATTTATGGGGCCAACCGGTGTGGGTAAGACGGAATTGGCTAAAGCCTTGGCTGAATTTATGTTTGATGACGAAGAAGCGATTATACGGGTTGACATGAGTGAATATATGGAAAAGCACGCTGTTTCGAAATTTATTGGATCCCCTCCTGGATATGTTGGTTATGAAGAGGGTGGACAACTGACTGAACAAGTGAGGCGAAAGCCATATTCAGTGATTTTATTTGATGAAATCGAAAAGGCTCACCCAGAAGTGTTTAATTCATTGCTTCAAATGCTAGATGATGGCCAGTTGACCGACGCTAAAGGAAGAAAAGTTAATTTTAAAAATACCATCATTATCATGACCAGTAATATTGGTAGTGATTTAATTCTCAGTTCATCAACCAAGTCTTCACTCGGATTCGGTGAAGAAAAAACAGAAATTCAGAAAGCGGATGATGTTCGTGAACGAATTATGAAATTGCTTCAAGAACAGTTGAAACCGGAGTTTTTGAATCGAATAGATGAGATTATTATGTTTGATGCCCTTAGTCGCGATGATATTCGTAAAATTGTTGATTTGCAACTGGCAAAAGTCGCTAAACGGTTAAAAGAAAAGGAATTGAATATTGAATTTACAGATCAACTCAAGGATATGTTGGCGGTCGAAGGATATGACCCGGCCTATGGGGCTCGGCCATTGAAGCGATTGATTCAAAATAAAATACTTGATCCCCTAGCCCTTCAGATTATCGAGGGCAAGATTAAAAAGAAAGTAAAAGTTGATTTTACTGACAAGAAAGTGAAATTTGGGAAATAAATTTAATAATAAAAAATGTCATGATTTATGGCATTTTTTATATTGACAAAAAATGTATTGTTGTTATACTTCATCGTTCTCCAGTCAACCACCCAGGAGGTAATATGAGATTGACACCATTGACCGAATGGCCACAGACGTGGACTACGGTTGAAAAGTCAAAAAATGCTAAATTGGTGCAGTTTAATCCAGAGACAACGGTCACTTGGTTGGAGGTCTTTTTGATTGGCTTGCTGTTGCTGGGCTTATTATTTGGTGGTTTTGTGTTTCTTTTTGGTGAGCACAATAACTCACTGGTACCTGCATGGGAATATGTTACACTCGGTGTTTTAGTCATTTGTGGAGTTCTTGTTGGTGGGATTATGATGTTTCGAGCTATTTATGCTGATAAAAGAATGAAACGGCTTTATACCCAGTATGATGTGGATGAAGCTAAGTTTATTCAGCAGTTCATGAGATTTTCATATAGGATTAAGATTTTTAATCGGGTCTTTACTGAAACAGATTTAGATGAAGCAAAACTGTCAGTGATGACGAATGTTTTTATGAATTTGACCCTTATGTTTTCAGAAACAGAAGACTTTTTGAGTGCGTTGACTATGTTACAACTTCGAAGATTAGAACCAGAATATGTGGTTGATTGGATTGGGTTGCTTCGGGGCACAATGCTGCAAGACATGAGACTTGTAAATGTAAAATTGGGTGAATTATTGGCGACGCAAGCTTAACTATCGATAATATCGATGGTTTTTTTATTGATAGTAAAAGATTTTTTGTGTAGATTTAATTATTGAGGCTACCATTGTATTATCACTACACGGTAGGCGGAAGTTGAATGAAATTTTCGACTTTAAAGCTGTTGGATTTTTCGATTTCTGATGTCGACAAGGAAAACTTGAAACTGATTCGATTGCGGCAAAATCAGAGTAATCAACCATATATCTTGACGGTGATTTTTATGGTGCTGGTTGTGGCCGGTGCGGTTGGTTTTATTTCGGCGATAGTTGGTGGTGAATTTGTCATCGATCCGGAACGTATTGTTGTGGTGATCATGATCAAGGATTATAAAAAACCATCTCTGTACGCCGCAATTCTTCTCTGCAAAAGGTGAATACAGCTATTCTTAGTCATCGAGTTGATCTTTTGAATGGCATGATCGGTGAATATAATGATCTGGTTGTTAGTTTGAATTTGCAAAGTGGAGATTACGACTTGTTCCGTGAATTGTCGGCTGCGATTTTGCAGGTAATTGCTCAGGTGGAAGTGGTAAAAAATATGATTACAGGTACAGTCTTTGATAATTTGGAAATAGGTGCAGTCAAGACTGCTGTTTCTTTGCTTATGGTTAATTCAGTCGAGATCTTTGACAAAATGTATAAGACTTTGAAGGGATTAAATGATGATAATGGTACAAATGATCAGAGTGGTGTAGATGATCTGGCTGGTACAAATGATCAGACAGATAAATATTATCAGAATGATAGAAAAGAAAGGAAGGTTAAGAGGGTAAAGAAGGGTAAGCGGGTGAGAGGAAAATGAACTATCAGTAAAACTGGTAGTTTTTTGTAATAGTAACTCTGGAAACGATGCCAAAATGTAATGATTTTTACGAAAATTCAGTAGTGTTACGCATTACGAATGACATGTGGTATAATTTAAATGAAATCAAATACATTTATGAGAAAAAGAATAGTAGCTGTGATTACTGGTATTTTTGTTGTAATGGGGTCGTTTATCCCCTATTATACTACCAAAGCTGTTGAATTTAATCGTCATCTGATAATTTCTGATCAACAGATGTATGATTCATCGGCCATGACGCTAGCGGAGATCCAAAAATTTTTAGAATTAAAAAATTCATATTTGGCTACATTAAATTTGCCGGATGTTGATGGTGTGATTAAGTCATCAGCGGCGATTATCGAAGCGACGGCCAAGCGTCAGGGAGTGAATCCAAAAGTAATTTTGGTCATGTTGCAAAAAGAACAGAGTTTAGTCGAAGATCCCAACCCAACGCCAAAGCAAATCGATTGGGCCATGGGGTATGCTGTTTGTGACAGTTGTAGCATGAACGATCCGCTGTTATTGATTTATAAAGGTTTTGCAACTCAGGTTGACAAGTCCATGGCAAGACTTAGGTGGTATAGTGAAAATCCTACTGCTTATAAAACGGTGGGGCAAAATTATCTAATTGATGGTCAAGACGTCACACCACTGTCACAGGCTACAGCCAATTTGTACAGTTATACACCCCACATTCACGGTAATTATTTGTTCTGGAAAATTTGGCAGCGATGGTTTAAACAATATTATCCAGACGGTTCATTGTTAAAGTCATATGATTCATCAACCGTTTGGCTTATTCAGTTTGGTGAAAAGCGGGCTTTTGTCAGTATGTCGTCGTTGATTTCGAGATATGATCCAAAAAGAATTTTGACAGTGACTAATGAAGAATTGGAAAAGTATGAGGTTGGAGCGCCAATCAAATATCCCAATTATTCTTTGTTAAAAGAATCTAATGGAGCTATCTATTTGTTAGTAAACGATACGATCAAGCATATTGATTCAATGGAAACGTTTAGATCTTTGGGCTTTAATCCGTTAGAATTGATTGATGTTCAGAGTGGAGATCTTGATAGTTATGAGCTCGGGACAGAAATTACGATGAAAAGTGCTTATCCAATGGGGGCATTATTGCAAAATAATGAGTCAGGAGCGGTGTATTTCGTGCAAAATGGAGAGAAACATCCATTGATTGCAATAGAAATTATGCGTATAAATTACGCGAATTATCGAGTTATTCCAGTGGATCCGATTGAGCTTGAAAAATTTGATGATGGTGCTATGATAAAATATCAGGAAGGAACGTTACTAAAGAGTTTAGACGCGCCAATTGTGTATGTGGTATCGGCTGGAACCAAGAGACCGATTGTTTCCGGTGACGTTTTTGAGAAGTTGGGTTATGCCTGGGCTGATATCCATGAAGTATCTGCTGGGTCTCTCGACGTGTTGCCAATTGGTCAAAGTGTGGACTTATCATTTAAAGAGGATTAAGGTTGTAAGTTAAACGATTAGCCGTTTGATTACGTAATTCATGATTCATTAATGTTATATATGGTTGTATTTGCTGCGGTTGTACCGCATCCCCCACTAATTATACCCAGTGTGGGAAAAGACAATGTAGAAAAATTACAAAAGACGCAAAAGGCTTTGGATATTTTGATGAGAGAATTTGAAGCACAAAAGCCGGATACGGTGATTGTCTTTTCACCTCACGGTGATGTGTATCCTGATGCTTTTACCATCAATACGTTGCCAGAGTATGATTTGAATTTTGAAGATTTTGGTGATTTTGAAACCAGAATGAAATTTTCTGGTGATATTGGTTTGATTAATAAATTTCGTGAACGAGTCGAAACCACACTTCCTTTGATCTTAAAATCTGAACCGGTTTTGGATTATGGTATCGGCATCCCATTGTTTTTACTTGGACAAAATTATAAAGACTTCAAGATTATTCCGGTCAATTCATCACTGTTAGATTTTGAACAACACATAGCTTTTGGCGAAGCGTTGAAAGAAGCGATTTTTTCTGACAATAAAAGAGTGGCAATAATTGCATCCGCTGACCTTAGTCACAAGTTGACAAAAAAAGCCCCGGCCGGTTTTTCTCCCAAGGCTCGCGAATTTGATAAAAAAGTGATTCAATATTTGAAACAACAAAAAGTTGATCAGATGCTACAGTTTGATAATGAAACCTTGAATGATGCGCAGGAGTGTGGATTGAGACCGATTTTGATGCTACTGGGAGTAATTAAAAATATGAATTATGATTTTCAAGTGCTAAGTTACGAATCACCTTTTGGGGTTGGCTATTTGGTTGGTGAATGTAAGTTTAAATAATGAAAAATTTACAAAATATATTTTAGTTTTTTAACAAAGTTTAATGGTAGTATCTTTACAATTTTAAAATTAGATATCAAACCATGAAGTACATGCCTTCCAGTTGAATTTCTGGGATCCCGCATGACTTCGGGGCAAATAAGGCAGGAGGCTGTTATGGATGATCTTGCAGGTGCACTATGTGGCTTGCTGGTTGTGGTGGCAATTGTCGGAGCAATTGTACAAGCCATTTTAAATATTATGAAGATGGTTTTGTTAATTGTGGCATTTGGAGCGGCGGCTGCAGTGGTTATTGGGTTGGTGTATCTGTTGGTCGTTTGGGTTATTAATGTCAGTCGTGAACGAAAATTGCATGAGGCTGAGAAAAAAGAAGCTGATCGTGAGCGAGCTGTCAGGCTGCAGGCCAGGCGTTTGGCTAATGAGCGGGCAGAAGCCAGATACCAAGCGGCGTCTATTCCCGTTGATACCAATCCGGTGGCATTGAACCCGACCAAGAAGACCGCTTTCCGTATTACAGCCAATGAGTACAAGCGGATTTTGAAGCAAGCCAAAGATAGAATGATAGATATCAAGAAGCAGGCTCAGAGATTGCCGGCGGCTTTCAATGATTTTCTTCTTAAAGGTGAGGAAATGGTTGAAGGTTCTTTACCGAACCTGTACCGAATGAATGGAGAGTTTGCAGACCAATTGGACCAGATTACGCCGAATGATAGAGCCTTTCTGGATCGTAATGCTGACAAGAAAGTGGCTGAGGATGAAATTGAGGGGTTGGCTCAGAAGTCTCAACAAGCAATCAGAGATGTGCCGGCTATTTTACAAGCTTGGTTGATGCATATGAGTACCTTTACTCCGGGGTGTGCCTGTGCAGACATTATTGATAGAATGCGTAATGATGATGAGATCGCCATCAAAGTTTCCAGATTGAAGGAAATTTATGCTGGGATTCAGATGTAAGCGAATAACATTCGCTTTTTTTGATACTTGAAAAATTTTTGTTTTTGTGGTAAAAGAAAGATAGCAAACAAAAGGAGGACAAAATGATATATTCGGCTGATGGTGAAGACATTGGCGGAGCCATTTTGGGTTCTTTGGTTGTTGGCTGGATTATAATGGCGATTGTAAATGCGGTTGTGGAAGCAGTCTCAGCTGTTTTGTCAGCCGTTGGTACGGTTTTGATGTATATCGGGATTGGTATTGGTGGCGTGTTTGCCTTTGCGGCGGCTGTCGGATTACTATATAGTATTGGCTGTTTCGCTTGGTGGTTGTTGGGCAGTTGGCGTGACAAGTGGCAAGATGCATTTTGGGATGGCCATGATTGGGATGATTTTGACGACGTGGGTGATGTGATTAAATTGGTTTTTGTTGGTCTTCTTTCGCCAGTGATTCTGGTGATTACCTTGATTACATTGTTGATTGTAGCAATTGCTAAAGTGTTTGAAAGTTTTAACGAGTCTGATCAAAAGAGCACGAAAAGAAGTGTTGGAAGTTATAAGCCCAGTCCCGTTACCGCTTCGGTAAAAGCCACTACGACTCAGATTCGAAGTGCTCCAGTCAAAACTGTTTATCAAGTATCTGGTCGTAAGTCAGTTGTAACGCCAGCAGTAAAAAAATCTGTTGTGGCTCAGCCGGTAGTCGTGGCAACGGTTTTGCCAGATGTTCAGTTGGATTTGGTTCAATTTGAACCGCAACAAATGCCAATGAAGTATCGTTTGATGAAAGTTGAGATTGATAAGATTGCTCAATTGGCAAAAAAAAGAGCCAATGAAATTCAGAAGATTGTTGACAGGTATCCTGAGGCTTTTTCTGAGGTGGGAAACGATGCGTTTTTGTTGGTCAACTGCACTTTGGCGAAAACGTTGTATGGTATTACTCCAAGGGATCAGGAGTATATCAAGCAAACGCCAGAACATTTGGCTGTGTATGAACGATTGGAAGATATGATGCGACAGTCAAAACAGGCTGCCGCTGATATCCCATCGGTTTTGAAAGCTTGGATTTTGCATATGAAAACATTTGTGCCCGGTTGTCGTCTGCAAGAAATACTTGATAAGTTGCGATCAGAGAATAAAGTTTTTGACACAGTGTGCAGATTGCGCAAAGCCTATGAGTCACTTAGTTGGTAAAAAGCGAATAATATTCGCTTTTTTTGATACTTGTAAATTATTGTTGTTTGTGTTATAAAGAAACGTAACAAACACAAAGGGGGTGGGCATGTATCACGCCAAAAGCGCCGATGATGGAGTCGAGGGTATTGTTGCGGTGCTCATTGGTTTGGCTGTGGCTGGGTTTATTATGCGACATTTGTTGGCCTTGTTGATTATTATTGCTGTTGCAGCTATTATTTGGGGTGGATATGTGGTTTGGGCTAATAGATATAATCGTCAGTGTCATCGGTTTCATTTGACTAGATACAAGGCATATTTTTTGAAACGTCAAGTTAATAAAAAGTTGAAGCATCTCAAGGTTCACCTTAATCTCCATCATAATATTTTGGCTGAGTTTCATGCTAGAGGTGAAATCTTGGTTATTTTTACTTTACCAGAACTAATTAAAGTTAATCATGAATTGGCAGCGGTGTGGAAAAGTCTTAGTGAGGATGATAGAAGACGGTTAAGATACACCGAGCAGAGTAAAAAAGCGCTGGTTGAGTTTGATGGAATTTTTGAATTGTCTTATCGTGGAGCTTTAGAAGTCAAGGATATATTGGTAACATGGTTGATTCAGATGAAAGCATTTACTCCGGGTGAAAGAACCAATGATTTGGTTCAAGGATTGAAAGCGGCTGACGATTTGGCTGATAGGGTTGAGGAATTGAAGAAGATTTATCGCAACCTTCCTTTCTAAGCGAATAATATTCGCTTTTTTTATTTTTTTAAGGTAAAATAAGGGTGAAAATATGAATAAAATTGCCCAAATTACTCCTTTACGAAAATTGCCGCGAGACATTGATTTTTTTGATTATGAAATTCCTGAAATTTTAGCGGCAGCGGTCAAAGTCGGTTCTTTGGTTGAGGTACCATTTAAAAGTAGTGTGGTTCAGGGAGTGGTTATGGCGATCGTAAATACCAGCAAATTCAAAAAGTTGAGAGCTGTTACCGGAGTGATCGATTCTCAAGTGACAGTATCAGATTGGCAGGTAAAATTGATCAAATGGTTTGCTGAATACTATATGTATTCACTTTCCTCGGCTGTTAGAATGTTTGTACCTGAAAAACCGACACGGAAATATACAGAGAAACCAAGCGTTGATAATTTCGCTAAAGTAGACACGGATTTGATGGTTGGTGCGGATGTACTTAGATTAAGAAAACTCTTGGTTACCAAGGGAAAAGAGCAAAATTTGATTATCAATCATGATCCGAACAAGAATGATCAGTTAATTTTATCTTTGATTGAACAAGTAATTGATTCAGACAAGCAGATTATCATAATGGTGCCTCACGTGGAAAAAATCAAAGATATTCTCCAATTGATTCCGGCGAGATATAATCGCAAATTAGTGGTGATAAAAAGCTCATTATTCCGAAAAAAAAATGCTTGGCATAAAACTTGGCGTGATATTTATACTAACAAAAAGAATATCATTGTAGGCACTAGATCGGCGATATTAGTTCCGACCAATAAATTGACTTACATTTATATCAATGAAGCTGAGTCAGTCGATTATAAAAATTGGGATCAAAATCCACGGTATGATGCGATCAATGTGGCTGCCAAGTTGGCGTCTTTGACTAAAGCCAAGTTGATTATCAGCTCGGCAGCGCCCAATATTGAGACTTATCAGCCGATTGCGGTGAATAAACAACCGATAATTACTTTGGGGAAAAATTTGACACCACAAGAATTGCAAATTATTGATTTTAAAAGTGTCAGACGCAACGAATTTACCTATTACAGCCCGCAACTGATTGAGAATATAAAAAAAAGCTTGGCTGAAGACAAAAGAGTCATCTTGTTTTTGAATAAAAGGGGCTATTCCAGTCAAACTAGATGCAATAAGTGTGATTTTACTTTAAAATGTCCTAGTTGCTCATTGCCATTGGTTGGAATCCATCAACAGATGGTCTGTTATCATTGTAAACACAAGCAACCAATGACAAGCAAATGTCCAAAATGTAACAAGGGTGAATTGAAAGATTTGGGTATTGGGATTGATCAGGTGGCTGACAATTTGAAGCAAATTTTCCCAGATGTCAGTTTGGATGATCCAACAGCCAAGATTTATCTCGCTACGACCCTGCCTGCCAAAAAAAGTGTCTTCAAACAAGTTGGATTTATTGGTGTGATCACGTGGGACAGTATGCTTTATATAGCGGATTTTCGGCTCGCCACTCGGTTTTACCAGCAGTTGTGGACACTTTGTTATCTCAAACGAAAGTGGGCTCCCACAGCCAAAATATTGCTTCAGACAGCTCTACCGGAATCCCAAACATTTCATAATATTTATCAGGATTATTCTCGGTATTATTCTGAAGAATTAGGGAAACGAAAGCTGTTCTCTTATCCGCCATATTCAAAGTTAATGCTAATATTTATTCAAAATAAGGTAAAAAATATCTGCCAACAAGAAGCAAATGAAATTTACCAGCAATTGATGTCACAATTTGGTTCAGTTCAAGCAATCAAGGCTTCAGCGCCATATTTTGCTCATCGACAGATGGTGAGAGGACAATATCGGTGCAATATTTTGCTAAAAATACAGGGTGATGATCAGATTATTCGTGCTTGGCTCAAGGATAAGTTGCCAGATTATTGGACCATTGACATTGACCCGATAAATGTAGTATAATAAGAGCGAAAAGCGCAAAGATTGTAACTTTTTTAATTTCGAAAAAACGATCCAAATATATGATATTACCGGTAATTACATATCCAAATAAAAATCTCAGAAAAAAGTCTGAAGAGCTTTCAGTTGAGAAAATTGCTTCACCGGAAGTCCAGTCTTTCATTACTGATTTGATTGAAACGATGCTGAAAGAAGACGGTTTAGGTTTGGCGGCGGTTCAAGTTGACAAGCATTGGCGTATATTTGCGGTCGCGACCGAAGATGGACCGATGGTCTTTATTAACCCCAAAATTTCTTTCAAGTCTTGGTTCAAGGAAATGGATGAAGAAGGTTGTCTATCAATTCCTGGTGTTTTTGGTACAGTCAAAAGACCCAAAGCAGTTATTATCAAATCGCTGGATCGAAATGGAGAAAAAGTTTCCATGAAAGCGACCGGTTTATTTGCTCGAGTTATTCAACATGAATTTGATCACGTCAATGGAGATTTGTTTATTGATAAAATTCAGACCGTAACTCGAGGGCAAGAAATCTTGGATGAAATGAAAGCGAAGTAATTCATTACCGATAAACATAAGTTTATATTACATTTATGCCAGAAACGAATAAAAGAAAAATAGTTTTTATGGGCACATCAGAATTTGCTGTACCTATTTTGAAATCTTTGAATGATTGTTATGACGTAGTTTTGGTCGTCGTTTCACCAGATAAGCCGACCGGACGAAAACAAGCAATTACTCCCCCGCCGGTCAAGATCCTCGCGAACGAATTGGGCTTGAAAGTTGAACAACCAACTAAATTACGAGGCAATGAAGAGTTTTTTAATACATTGAAAAAAGTTAACCCGGAAGTAATTGTCGTGGTTGCTTATGGGAAGATTTTACCGGCGGAGATTATCAATTTACCTGAACATGGATGTATCAATGTTCATGGATCTATTTTGCCAAAATATCGTGGACCCTCACCGATTCAGACAGCTCTTATCAATGGCGAGAAAGAAACCGGTATTTCATTTATTTTAATGGATTTGGGTATGGATACTGGTGATGTTATTCGTAAGTATTCAATCAATATAGAATCGGAAGATGATTTTAACTCTTTGAGCGGAAAATTGTCAGCATTATCAGCGGAAAAGGTTTGTAAGGTTGTCGAGCAATATGTTAACGGTGATACAAATTTGGAGATGCAAGAAGATGATGAGGCGACATATTGCTACAAGATCACTGAAACAATGGGGCGGATTCAATGGTCGCTATCAGCTCGAGCGATTGCCAACAGAATCCGAGCGATTGGCGGGAAAGTCGGCGTTTATACATTTTTTGATGAAAAAAGATTGAGAATTATTGAAGCCGAAGGTGTTGATAGTCATTGTGTAAAAGATAATGCCAGTATTTCGGTCGGAACGGTGTTTCAAGGCGTTGATCCTGAGACAAATATAAAAATGGTCTGTGTCAAATGCGGGAAAGGCCGGTTGATATTGAAAAAAGTCCAGCTTGAAGGCAGGCAGCCGATGGCTATCAAAGATTTTGTCAATGGACAACAGAAATTTGTTGGTAGTGTGTTGTCATAAAATATTAAACAAATTATGAGAATTCAACTTTCAGGTTGTGCGATTGTTAATGAAAAAGGAGATTGGAACCCTATTCAATACAGCAAGATGCAATGACAAAAGACCAAGGATCACTTATTGTAAGAATCCCACCCAAAGGACAAGCAACTTATAGAACTTGGTTTAGTCAAGGTAAGTTAGGACTGAACAGTAAATAATTTATAATTGTGAAACCTCAAATATTAATTATTTTATGTCAAAAACAATATTAGTTGATGCGTGGCAGACTTTTGTGCTTGAAACGGGTGTTTTTACCGAAATGAAAGCTATTTTGGATGCTTTTGATAGTCGTAAAATTATTGTCACCAATGCCAATAAAGAGGAAAAGGCAAAGCTTGGTATTGTAAATATGCCGTATGAGGTATATTCCTTGAATCATGAGCCAGACAAGATTGATCCAGACTATTTTAAACAGTTGTTGGTACACTATTCCCTATCACCAAACGAGGTGATTTATTTTGAGCGAAGTGAGGAATCAGTCAAGGCAGCTGAATCACTGGGAATCAAATCTTTTTGGTATAATGAAGATGAAAAAGATTTGAAAGCATTGAAGCAGTTTTTGACAGAGAACGTTTGAGTGCGTTGGCAGGCGAATGGAGATTCCTGATCAAGTCCGGAATGACAAAGTGTGTTTTTATATTAATTTGAAAATATGAACTACAAACATACACAGATTGGCTACTTGATGATTTACGTCATGGTGGCGTTGGTTTCTTATTTTGCATTTATTTTGATACAAATTGGTTTTGATGGATCGATTTTTTTTGCCTTGGCAATTATCTTGGCGCTGATTGCTTCTTTTGTGTCTTTGACGGTGACTATTGATTCTGATTCTCTCCGAATAAAGTTTGGTTATGGTCTTTATAAAAAGAGTTTTAAGCTCAAAAAAATAGCCTCGGTCAAAATCGTAAAAAATCATTGGTACTTTGGTTGGGGCATTCGAGTGTGGTTCTGGCCATACATGAGAATTTTTAATATTTCTGGTTTTGATGCGGTGGAAATAATTATGAGCGACGGTAAAATTTTTAGAATTGGCACAGATGAACCAAAACAGCTGGAACAAGCTTTGATTCAGGTGATTAAATAATTTGATTGAAAATATTAACCATTATGAAAATCAAAAATGTCAAGGAATTGACCCGAGCTCAGATGGTTTCAGAATTAAAACATGGAGGCAAACTGGTGATGTTTCAATATTGTGTGTCCGGGTTGGTTGTAACTTTTAAAAGAGGCAGCGCGGTTTATTTTATCAGACAGGGTGAATCTACAACTCGACATAGTTTGATTTATATTTTGATATCTTTTTTGTTTGGTTGGTGGGGCGTGCCATGGGGGCCGATTCATACAGTGGCGGCTATTTTTACCAACTTACGAGGCGGTAAAGACGTTACGGCTAAATTACTTGAAGTTTTAGATGTAAACTAAATTTTTATATGAAAAAAACTAAACGAAAATGGGATGTTCTGTCTAAAGACAGAAGACGAACCTGCATCAATGAAATTATTACTTTTTTTTATAAAAGTCGTGATGAAGAGATTGGCATGATTGCGGCAGAAGAGATTTTAGATTATTTCCTGGAACATATTAGTGGTCATGTTTACAATCGGGCTATTAGAGATTGTCAGGAATTATTAAAAAAACGATTTGATGACTTTGAATTGGATTTAGATTTATTAATTAATAAGTAATAAAAAGAATATATGAAAATGAGGTTTTTTTCTTGATTGTTTTTGTGTTGCTAATTGGTTTGACCGGTTGTGTTGTTTTGGATAATCAATCACAAGATAATAAAACCGGGATTGAAGTGAATGAAGTCGCAAATGGTAAAAAACTTGATTTAAGTGGATAGAATATTGAGAATATTCTAAAAGATACTTTTTCTCAAACAAGTTTAACAGAATTGAATGTTTCTAATAGTCGGCTGACCGGTTCGATACCGGCGGAAATTCGTCACTTGAACAATTTAATCATACTAAGAGCTAATAACAATCAAATGACCGGAGTGCCGGCCGAGATTGGTCAATTGAAAAACTTACAGGTATTGGATTTATCAAACAATCAATTGACGGGGTTGCCGCTTGAATTGGGAAATTTGAGTGATTTGAAAGCATTACATTTGAGTGGGAATAATTATTCCACCTATGATTTAGACTTGATTAAAAAGCAATTGCCCAGTGATGTCCAACAATTTTGTAATAATCTGTTATGAAACAAATATTTAAAATTCCTACTTGGTTTTATGGTGGTTTGGTGAGTCTGTTAATCATTGGGCTACTGTATTATTTTAATTCCATTGTTCAAGATCGTGGGTTAGTCGGTTCTGTAGAACAAACATTGGCGGCGATTGTTCAGGGTATATTTTTGATCGTTACCATCCCGTTGTATATTGTTTTTTCTTATATTGGGTTTGCGCTTGATGCCATACTTCACACCGGCGTTGGGTATGAATCTTTGGGAGTATTTGCTTCTGGTATTCTTTTTATAAAAATCGTAAGTGTAATTTATTATTTTGCTTTTGGGGCGCTGAGTGTGGTAATTTATAAAAAGATAAAGAATAGTTAATCAACGGGTTGACGATAATGTGGTTATTTGTTAAGCTCAATTATCAATAATGTTCCTTTCAAACAAGGAGGTCGTATGAGAACCAGATGGTCGGCAATGACTATTCTAATTGCTGTGCTTGTTGTAATAATGATGATGTTCGTCGGTTGTACTCCGGGCGGATGTATTGGTGCTTTCCTTGGAGTATTGATTATGTCTTTGATCTTTGCGGCTATAGCTGGCGTGATACCTTTTGTTGGACCGACCATTGCTATCGTTGTTTTCTTTGGCTTTATGTGGCATGCATTTAGTGCCGGTGATTCGCCGGTCAAGAAATATTGCGGTTGTAGCAGCGTTTGTTCAGAAGTTTCTGACCCAGGGAGGTAAATAATGAAGTTAAAAACGTGGGGTAAATCTTCCTTGATGATAGCTATCTTATTGATGATGCTCAGCATGACTTCGTGTCAGATGGAACATTGTGCTGCTCATCTAATCGGAATGATTATTGGAAGCCTCCTATTCTTTTGGCTTTGTTGTATTATTCCAATTGTGGGGCCGACAATTGGGATCGTGTTAATCATTGGTGTTTGGTCTGATGATTGTAATAACGATCGATCTTTGACGCAAACTCAGTGTGGCTGTAGTGCGGCTTGTGATGAATATGATTATCCTCAAGAACAAAAGCTCTTGTACGAAGATGAAGAAGGTCCGGATCCAGTTGATGGTACGGCCTTTTGAAAAGAATAAAAATACAATCGAAACATCGATTGTTTTATTTTAGGTAAAAATTTAGTATAATGGTATTGAAACAGTGAACAGTTATCAGTTGATTGGTGATGTTAAAATTAACCTGCCTGCCTACTCGCCTCGTATAGCTTCAGCGAAGCGGGCCGGCAGGCAGGCTCAGCATGATAAATATAAATATTACGAAACTATGAATAAACAAATTAAAGCAATTCTGACTGACTTTTCTTGGGTGTTATTATTCCCAAAGGATGAAAAATTCACTGGCAAACTCAATGCTTTTTATGAAAAATTGAAAGAAGACAGCGAATTTGATTTTTGGGATTACTTTAAATTGAATGATGAACTTTTGAATTTTTATAAAAATAGTCCTTTGGATGTTTATGTGTTTACTTCTGCTTATATTCAAGAACACCCCCCATTGGCTGCCAAGTTGGACGGATTTTTTAAGGAAACTTTTAGCGCAGCGCGTTTGAATCTAAAAAAAACCGAGTCAGATAGTTATAAAACCCTGGCCGTTGAAATAAATTTGAAACCGGAAGAAATTTTATTCATTGATGACCGACCAGAGCATAATGTGGCCGCCAAAGAAGCTGGAATGGTGGCGATTCAATATCAATCAAACGAACAGGTTATGCGAGAGGTTGATAAGATTATTAATTGACATTAAATATGAAAAAAGCAATCCAAATTTTATTAATAACAATTCTGGTGATAATTGTTGCGATAATTGTGGTTTTTGCCTTTGATATTTTTGATTATAGAACCAAGTTTATCAGTAAGACGGTAAATACGTTTTTAAGTAAAAATATCGAGGATTATACTCCGCTAGATCAGCTTGAAAAATCAGACGGAACCATTCCCGAGTCTAATGATTTGCACCCATTGTTAAATTCAGAACAAGAAAAAACATTAACCGAACTGGGTGTGAATGTTAGCCAGCTGCCGACTGAATTAACCGCAGATGATCAAGAATGTTTGGTTGAAGTTTTGGGACAAACTCGATTTCAAGAATTGTACAACGGTGCGACTCCCGGAGCAGTGGATCTGATTAAGGCAAAAAAATGTTTTTAAAAAAATAATTTGTGCCTTCACAGGTTAAATTTAATATTAAATATGAATAAAATAGTTTTGGCGATAATAATTATCTTTGTAATCATGTTAGTTGCTGCTGCCGGCTGGAAATTATATGATATTGCCGTTGATGATGTTGTAGTCCGGATCGAGCAACAAGTTTATGAGATTCCTGAAAATGAAAAAGCCGCTACGGTTGGAATTGAAATTGTAAATAGAACTCAGAAGATAATTTATTTTCGCTCTCCTTTTTGTGACGATCCGTTTGATGTTTATCAATTGTCAGCGGATGGTACTTGGGAAGTGAGATCTGATTTAATCAATATGTGTTTTGGCGTAGATGGTGGGGCACCGGCGATTGAGCCCTTGGATCCCGGTGAAACCAAAAAAGTGACAAAAGCAATAACGGGTTTGGGGAAATATAAGATTGGATTTTTGTATTATTTATCACCGGAAGATCTGACACAATCGGAAGAAATGATTTTTACCCCAGAGTTTGAGGTTATTAATTGAAAATAAATTAAAGGGGCCAGTCCCCTTTTTTGTTTGGCCAGTGGACAAAATTTTAATCATGTGGTAACTTGATGAATCGGTTTTTTGACAAAATAAACATGGAGGCGAAAGGATGCAACCAAACCAACGATATTATTATTATGATGAGATAGTTGCAATATTAAGAAATTTAAAAATTAGAACACGAAGGGTTTATCACCAACTTTGTAAAAAAGATACACTGGTTCCATATTCACCGGATGTTGAGTATCATGATTGTTGGGAAGAGTATGGAGGTTGGCCAGGATTTTTTGGTGTGAAATCTTATAGAAGAAGCGGTGATGTTTATGAAACTTGGGAAGAAGCTTCGGCAGCAACAATAAAACTTGATATAAAGGGACAGGAAGACTACCAGGTTGATTATGAAGATGACCCGAGGTTGCCGTCAAATCCAGATGTGACCTATAATGATGTTTGGAAGAAAAATGGCGGTTGGGGTGGTTTTTGTGGTACAAATAGACGGCATAGAAGTCCGAAAGATATTTATCAGACTTATGCTGAAGCAAAAGCGGCAGTTCAGAAAATTGGTTTTAGATCAGCTCGCGATTATAACAAGCATCATCAACTGCAAGATCCCAGACTGCCTCCGAAACCACATGAAAAATACCCAAAAGAGTGGAAGAAAAATGGTCGCTGGTCCGGTTATCTAGATTTGAAAATAAAGCCAAGACTGGCTAATGGTCGGTATTTTCTCTGGGAAGATGCTTCCAAGGCAGTACAAAGGTTAGGGATTAAAAGTGGGCCAGAGTATCGACGGCGCTACAAAGAAGATCCCAAGCTGCCAAGTTCGGTGATGAAAACTTATTTGAAAGATTGGAAACCCAAGGGTAAATGGTATGGCTTTTTGGGTAAAGTTCCCAAGTATAAATTTTGGGCAGAGGCAGCCCCTGCAGCTAGAAAGCTTGGGATTACCAGTCCAGGTGAGTATAGTCGGTTGCGTCACAAAGATCCTCGTTTGCCCGTTGATCCCAGAAAAGCTTATAAGGGTGACTGGTATCTTCATGATACCTGGACGGGCTTTTTGGGCTTGATGGAAATTGAAAAGCCAGATGACGAGTGGGAAATTTGGGAGGAGGAATAAGCAACTCGCAAATAAAATTTGTGAGTTTTTTTGTACAAAAAAGTACTATTATAAAACACCTAACTCCATCATCCTGAATTTAGTTCAGGATGATGGAGTTAGGTGTTTAGCCAGTTTGATTCTTATACCCCGAAACCTGCCGGCCGGCAGGCAGGTGAATTCAGAGTGACAATAAGGGTAGATTAACGAGCGATCAGGAATTTGCGTTTATTCTCACTAAGATTGAGAAAGTCATCAGCGGCTTCGATCAGTTTGGCGCTGGTTGATTCTTTGAAAGCAACGACTTCAACTCGACAACCGGTAGTGTTTTGTAAATATTCAATCAATGGAATATAGTCACCGTCGCCTGAAACCAGAACGATGACATCTAGGCTTTTGGCCATTTTGATGGCGTCAACAGCAATACCCACATCCCAATCGGCTTTTTTGGTGCCATCAGGGAAAATTTGTAGGTCTTTGGTTTTTACTTCATAGCCTGACTTGCCTAGAGCGTCAAAGAATTTGCCTTCAGCTCCTTCTAAAGTAGAAATACCATAGCCGATGGCCCGAATTAGTTTTCTATCCCCGACTGATTCTGTGAGGATGTTGCCAAAGTGAACTTTTTTTTGATATAGAGCTTTGGCGCTGTAATATAAGTTTTGAATGTCGACTAGGACGCCGACGCGTTGATCTTGGTACATAGTATAAGTAATTAGTAAATGATAATTAATAAATAGTGAGTGGTGCAAGGAAGCAAGAAAGACAATGGACAAGGAATATGTTTTACTGATCACCGTCTCTTGAATGTGGATGTCGATATAATTGTAGCATAGCAGTACAAAATAGCACATAGCCAATGCCGAGCGGATGGTTGAGATATGGACTGAATATGTGAACGAAAACGATGGAAATTAGACCCAATAATAGCCCATAAGCTAAGATTTGAGTTTGGCTGTCTGATGCTTTGGTTAGGTGCCATAAATTTTTTCCAATTGAAAGCAATAAACCAAGATAAATTATTAATCCAAATAATCCGATTTTTAATATCATGTCAAAATAACCCCATTCAAAGGCATAGGTGGTGTATTCCCCACTGGGATTGTGTTCCAAAATTCGTGGGTCGAGACTGTTGTATGTGACTGTGGTGCCAAAACCTGAGCCAATAATAGGATGATTGACCATTTTTTGTGACAAGTTGGGCAACTGACTCCAACGACTGGAAACGGCTGATTCATCAAGATTTATGCGATCTTTGAGCATTTGACTGGGATCGATGGCTGGTAAGTTTGGAAATGGAAAGTAAATGGTGCCAAGCAATAGTGTGATGCTGGCGATAAGAATTACAAATAAATTGGCAAATAGAGCCAGTAGTTTTTTCCATTTTAAGTTATGATATTTAAAAAATATTATCACAAATACCAATCCAGTCAAGAGAATTCCGACCCAATTGCTGCGTGACAAGTTTAGAATAGAGACGGCTGAAAAACCAACGGCCAGAATGTAAAACCAATAATTTGATTTTGTCGGTGATAATTTGTCATTGGTTAAAAATAAAAGCGATAAAACCAGAAATAATCCAACAGCAATATAGATGTGGCTTTGAAAGAATATTCGATAAAAATCTCCAGATAAAAGAGTTATCTCCCCTATTCCGGTATCACGAACCCAACGATAAATTGGTTTGATAGCGGAAAAATGATGAGAAAAATAATACAACAATGCCAAACTTTTGATCACGGTCCAGGAAATACCGGCTAGAAATACCGACGTTGCTTGTTTGAAAATGGTCTTGGTTGTTAGGCTGTCAATGAACGGAGCTAGGTAAAGAAAAAATAACCAAGCGTTGCCATCGGAAAAGATATTTACCGGAATGTTTTGTTTTATAATACCAAAAGTGATTCCCCAGATAATAACAACGGCCAAAATTGCATACCATTTGGAATTGAAAAGTTGAAATAATTTAGTTTGGCGGTTGATTACTGTTTTAATTATCCACGCGAGCATGACAGCACTGAAAATTGCGAGTCGGATACCAATTTCTTGGGTGCCAATAGTAAAGTTGAATAAATGTCCATGAGAACCGATGGCTAATTCAGTCAAAGCAATCATGACTCCGAGTGATAATTGATGTAATGACAAAATCAGGACTGCCAACGTAATGATAATAAAGATGATGTTGCCGATAAATGCAGATTGAGTGCCAAAGAAAGAAAATATTTCAATCATGAAAAATAACGGGAGTAACCATGACATTAGTTTTGAGGCAAAAAGGTCTTTGATCATACATTCTCAACAATATAAAATTGATACCAATGATGCTGTGGATCGTCAGAAATGAAGTATGAATAAGGTGAAATAGTGTTTCTTAAATTTTCTTCAAGTTCGGGGTGTGTTTTTACCCGTTCGAGACTGATATCAACGATTAATTGTTGATCTTGCAGCCAAGCATGATCAATATCGTGGTGAGAAAAGAATCCGGGAGTCACTTGGAATTTGTGTTCTGAATGGCGGTTGAGGTAGCTTTTTAATACTGGCAGTATTTGGTGTATGTGAGTGGAGATGTCCAAGGCATGAACAATGTCGCCTTGATAAAAATTGGGGGTGGCTGATTCATGAATATATTCTTCGATGAGCTGGCGTAAAAGCATAAAGTCAGTGGTTGGGGTGTTGACTTTAATAAATGGATTTAGTTTTTTATTTAATAAAATCATATTTTTTCGTTAATTCAAAATTTTGATATTTTGAGGTAGGTCTATAAAGTTAACTTTGATAATTTTTTCCGGTTTAACTTGAGAGTGAGCGCGACATTCTGTACCCTCGAAATCACTAAAGTCATTCTTGTTAAAAACATAGATATATCCGGTTTTGTTTTTGGCCGCTTCCAGTAGATTGGTGGTCGCTTGGAGGTATACGTTATCGTTTTCGCTCATGCCAAAGCCACTGGTTGAGTCACCTGAGACTCCTTCGCCGTTGATTAATGAACGGAAAATTGCAATGTCTGCGTATGGAGTGGCGAAGACTGCAGGATCTCTATCAGGCTCCATTTTGCCGGTTTCTTCATTTTGATTAACGGCTTGGCGTGGTTCCAGGAATTCAAGTTCAGGTGTAAATGAACCATGAAAAACATAATGTCCGCTTTTTTCCATCTCTATAAGCTGCTCACGTGGTGATTTGATTGTTTCAAAATGTGGGGTCTCCATAAACTTATATTTTTGATTGAGTTCGTGGTTTTATTTTGAAAATTTGAGTTAGGTAAGCTAGAAATAGACTTAGTGGTGACAATGCCAGTAAAACAAGATATTGCCACTTTGGTTTATATTTCAGAAAAAATGTCAGCATGCCTTTGATAAAACGTTTTTGTTTTGGCAACGAAGATTTTTGTTCAAAGCTTTTTCCTTCAAAATGTAGGACTTCTGAAATTGGAGTAAAAAATATTTTTTGGCCCTTTTTGTTAAGATTGAAACACAAATCAACATCTTCCCACCAAATCGGATATTCTTCATTCCAGCCGCCAAGCAATCTGATCGTTTCGGCTCGCATAAATATGAAGGCTCCCATAATTTGTTCCACTTGATTTTCGGTTGTGTAGTCAAAGTCTTTTTGCAGATATATCTTTAGGCATTTGGTGCGGAAAAAATGATGCAATTTTAATAAAATAAGCAGTTGATCGCAGATCGTGGGATTTTTTTTGACGTTGGGTTGAATACTTTTGTCGCCGTAAAGCAATCTGGTGGTACAGGCGGCGGCGTCTTTATTGGTCTCCATATACTGTTTCATTTTGAGGGGCGTATTGTCGAGCAATTCCATATCTGGATTCATAAAGAGAATATATTCCCCCTTTGCTTCTTTCAATCCTTGGTTGTTGGCTTTGGCAAATCCCAGATTGTGGCGATTTTCTATGATTAACAGTTTGCCTGATTGGATTTGAGGCTGAAATTGTCGTCTCATGTGTTCGATTGACCCATCATTCGAAGCATTGTCGACAACAATTACCTCATAAGAAATATTTTTGGTATATTTAAAAATAGTCTCTAAGCATTTGAGTAGAAATTCTCTGACGTTCCAATTGACGATAATAATTGAGATAT
>Ga0210057_1002524_pt1 | contig 26093 bp, 23 predicted proteins | sample CryGeyCG2114_010_2_FD_183968 | JGI IMG/M metagenome (GOLD analysis project Ga0210057, IMG submission 183968) | Groundwater microbial communities from aquifer - Crystal Geyser CG10_big_fil_rev_8/21/14_0.10 (SPAdes) (version 2) | ecosystem: Environmental > Aquatic > Deep subsurface > Groundwater ...
ATTAGAAAAAAATATTTTTAGAGTAAAGATTAGCCAACCAAATGCACTCTATGAAAATGTAGGTACATTCTCATCGCCTTTTTATGTTCCAAAGTATAGCGAAATTAAGCATGTCGTTTCTGTTGTAACTGCTGGACATTGGAATGGAAATACGGGAGGACGTTCAAGTTGTATTCTAGCAGTTAGTTTTTCTTATAACGGTCAAGAAATAGATTTTAATAATAGAACACAGTTTCAACATAAATTTAATTATGATTCGACGATTCTTGAATTTTTAGGAACTGAAAGAAATATGGCAAAATTTAAAAGAAAAAGTAATGACTATGCGACGGTTAGTTTAAAATTAATTTTCAACACAAAGGAAATAGATCTTGGAGAACAAGTTGTTGGTACATGTGAAGAAAATCAAGAACAACCACAACCTAATTGGAGCTGGAGCCCATGGAATGAGTGGTCAAGTTGTTCAGCTCAATGTAATGGCGGTACTCAAACTAGAGAAAGAAGATGTGTTGAAAAAAGTAATATGTGTGATGGAGAATCTAGTCAAACAAGAACATGTAATATCCAAGCCTGTAAACCTAGAAGCATGGCCTTAACTGCTGAGCAATTGAAAGAGATGAGATTTAGATCTGTAAAAGTACAAATCAACGGAACTGATGGAAGTATGTTGAGTAAAAAATATAAAGCTAACTATACAGCTTCTATTGTAAACCCTTTCAATAGAAAAATGCGTTGTGATATTGAATTGAGAAGTACAAGAGGATTTAATGAGGATTATGAAGTAATAGATCAAAAAATTCATTTTGCAGTTGAGATTCCTGCGAATGGTATCAGTTATGCACAAGGTACTATCAACTGTAAGAAGGGACGAGGTGAAGATGGCTTAAACTGGCTATATAATTATGGCCATGATGTTACGGCTTCTGGATGTGTCTTTCTTGAATAAATAGTTAAGGCCCTCTTCGGAGGGCCTTTTTTTTTGTCAAATTGCCTTTCTGAGTGGACAAGATTTCGCAAGTTTACCCTCCTGAATATTGCAGTTAGAATAAGGAAAATCTTTTTAAAGAGGCCTTATGTCGCACATTGAGTATTCATCTCTTCGTAAAAACAAAAATCAATTCCGTCGGGTTTTCTTCTATAGAATTTGTGGAACAGGAATGGGTGCAGCTGCTTGTCTTTTAAAAGAGCAAGGCCTAGTTGTTGAGGGCGCCGATACCCTTTTTTACCCTCCGATGAGCGACTACTTGAAGAGAATGAAAATTCCTTGTCATAAAGTTGAAGAAGTTACTGATGAATACTTAAAATCTTTTGATCTGATTGTCGTTGGCAACGTTGTTCCAAAAGGTGGAGCGGATGCGCTTAGAATTGAAAAGCTCGAAGTTCCTTTTTGTAGTTTTCCTGCGGCGATGGGAGCCTTGGTGCTTGAAGATGTAAACGTGATTGGAATCGCTGGTACTCATGGAAAGACCACGACCACTTATTTTGCGACTCAGGTTTTTGAAAATCTTGGAGAAAAGCCAGGTTATTTTATCGGAGGAGTTCTCGAGGATCGACCTTCATCAATGTTGGGAAGTGGTAAGTACTTTTTCATTGAGTCGGATGAATACGATAGCGCCTATTTTGAAAAAATATCTAAGTTTAGATTGTATGCCCTTGATCATATGGTTTTAACCAGTCTTGAATTTGACCACGCTGATATTTTTAAGAACATCGATGAAATCAAGGATCAATTTCGTGCCGTCTTAAATTCTTTCAAGGGCAGAGTCATTTACCATCAAGATTTTGTTGCCTCTCGAGAATTAAAAGCTGAAGCTCCTGCAAGTGCTGAGTGGATTGCTTATGGCGAAAAATCTGAGCACGGACCTCATCTGAAAAATGAAGGACCCGATGGAACTGAATTTGAATTGAGTTGGAAAGGGGAAAACCATCTTTTTAAAACCAACGTTGTCGGTCTTCACAATATTCTCAATTTGAGCTCTATCATTCTTTATGCTTTGAGTGAAAATTTTGATGTTCAAAAAATTAATCAGGCCATCGCTGATTTAGCTATGGTTCGCCGTCGCCAAGAGGTTCGAGGCGTTTATAAAAAACTCACAGTGATTGACGATTTTGCTCACCATCCCACAGCAGTTCACCAGACGTTGAGAACAATTAAAACCAAATTTCCCCAAAAGCCAGTTTACGTTATTTTTGAGCCCAACTCGGCCACTGCGAGAAGTTCTATTTTTCAAGACGAATTTGAACAGTCTTTTCACGCTGCGAGTGGTTTGATTGTGACCAAGCCGGCAAGACCGACTTCCGTGAAGTGGGCGAAAGACCTCGATTATAATCTTATGACCGCTCATTTATCTCGGGATAAAATTCCTTCATTTGTTGCGGAAAATTTACAACAGCTACGAGCAGAAATTGACCAATGGGCAACGGAAGATGGTGTATTATTAATACTCTCTAATGGAACCTGTTTAGGCTTGTGGGAGTCTGATTTTGTTGATGCTCTCAAAAAGTAATTTTCTATTAAGCCTCTTTTCGCTTTTATTTTCGGCGCAAGTGTTGGCGGAAAAGCCTATGTTTGAATTGAAAGAAAAAGATGATGTTATCATCGATCGTTATCTAAAAATTCATTCTGCCTTCTTTAAAGAAAGTTGCCGGCCTGGTTCTGAAGAAAAATTTTGGAAGCTCTTCTATGATTTTCGAGGTGCTGGATATTTTATCCCTCAACTTACTGACAATAAACTGGATCGAGCGACAGTCAATCGATTTATTCCTGAGCTTATCAACAAGAAACGATGGATAAATTCTCAAGTTGAAATCGTGCAAAAATTAAAAGATTTTAATGAGCATCTTGAGCTTATTGACAACCTCCGTCCGATGCTTGATCAATTGTTAAAACTGAGAGAGCAAATCGATGATAGTAGGGTGAGTGAAGAAGAGATGCTCAAACTCAAAAATCGTTACAAATATCTTTATATTACTTTTAAAAGTAATCTTAAAACCTTTTTTAACAAGAGCTCTTTTCTTTTGAGTTACCGCTTTCCCGTTGATCATTTTGAGTTACGTGAAAATTATGACAAATCAAAAAACGGAGATACAGTTCAGCTTAACCAAAGAATGAATGAAATCTATTTTTATCGAAAAATAGTTCAAGACGGGGCACAGAATAGTAATCATACCGGAAGTGATAGCTTTCTCCGTGCTGCTATTGATACAATTTCATTACGTCTCGAGAAAGTAGATGATTTTCTTTCTGAAGAGTTGCGCTTTGATATCCAATGGGCACTCAATGGAGTGGAGAAACATTTTAGAACCGGAAAAAGTAAAATCGTTGAACGTCTGACTGAATGGAGTGTTCGCACTGACGAAACAATTGATTTTTATGAATCTCTCCGCAATAACAAAGTAAAAATCAAAGATCATTTTGAAACAGGTGAACAACTTATTGAAGAGCAGTCAAAAGCTAAGTTTGCGCTTCAACAATATTCATGGACTAAGGCTTCCGAGACTTATGCCTTTTGGAGAAAGAGAGCTGATCTCATGCAATCTCTTTTCTCATTGGAAACCATTTTGTTTAACGAAGTTGGAACAGTAGACGGTGAAGCTGGTCTTGAGCGAAGAGATGTCGTACAAGTCGTTTTAAATCGCTATGCTTCAACTTTTTATTCGACCATTACAAAAGGTGACAATTTATTTCCTTACGTGGCTGATGAAAAACAAAAAGAAGTTGTAGATACTAATCGATGGTTAAATATTCTCTTTAAAGAGGGAGAGTTCAGTTTTACCTATTACTTTATTCATGGAAATGTTCGTATTTTTTGCCCTGATATGACTCGAGTGGGAAGACATTTACGAAAGAATAATCTCAAAATTGCCCTAGAGCTTCTGCGTAATCCTAAGCCTGAATTTAAGGCTGTGCGCTATTTTTCTCGCGCCTCGATGCTTGGCCGAATTGATATGAGTACAATTTGGTCTGATTATATTGAGTTGGGAGAGCGTCCTGGAGTTCCGATCGCAAAAGACAAAAAACTTTTTGAAGCTCTGGCAAAGTCCAATTATGTTTATCATTATTCCTTTCTAGACCAGAGCGGCCAGCGTTTTAAAGTTCTTGAGATAGACGATGATGTGGTGGTTTTTTCACCGCGCCAAAGAAAGTTTTTCACTCACAGAAGCCCGCACTTTTTTCGTTATTACGAACCTATTCCATCTGCCTAGAAATAACGTTTTTAGATTGTCCCCTTATGTATCCTAGGGTAATGTCCTCCTAGAGTATTATTTATTTAGTTGTTTTTTATTTAGCTCTTATTTTTGGAGAATACTTATGTTGAAAGATTACATTTTTACTTCTGAATCTGTTACTGAAGGCCACCCTGATAAAATGGCCGATGGAATTTCTGATTCCATTCTCGATGCCATGTTAAAGCAAGATCCAAAGTCTCGCGTTGCTTGTGAAACGATGATCACTACTGGTTTGGTCGTTATTGCTGGTGAAATCACTTCAAAAGCGGTGGTTGATTTCCAAGACATCGTCCGTTCAAAAATTAAAGACATTGGTTACGATCATTCTGATAAAGGTTTTGATGGTACAACTTGTGGTGTGATGGTTGCTCTTGATAAGCAATCTCCAGATATTGCCATGGGTGTTGATGAAGGCAATAACAAAGAACAAGGCGCTGGTGATCAGGGTCTCATGTTTGGTTATGCCATCAACGAAACAGAAAACTTCATGCCACTCACAATTGATCTTTCTCATAAACTTTCTCGTCAATTAACAGACGTACGTAAGAATGGAATTGTTAAAGACCTTCGTGCTGATGGTAAGACTCAAGTTTCAGCTGAATACAAAGATGGAAAACTTTCTCGCATTGATGCGATTGTTGTTTCTACACAGCACGCTGAGAGTATGACTTTAAAGCAAGTCGATGAAGCTATTCGTGAAGAAGTTATTAAAAAAGTAGTTCCATCTCATTTGATTGATAACAAGACTAAGTACTATATTAATCCAACTGGTAAATTTGTGATCGGTGGGCCAATGGGAGACTGTGGGTTAACCGGTCGTAAGATTATCGTTGATACTTACGGTGGTCACGGTGCTCATGGTGGTGGCGCGTTCTCTGGAAAAGATCCTTCAAAAGTTGACCGTTCAGCAGCCTATGCTGCTCGTCACGTAGCGAAGCACATTGTCGCAGCTGGATTAGCTGACCGTGCTCTCGTGCAAGTCGCTTATGCAATTGGTGTTGCTCATCCGGTTTCATTCTTGGTTGAAACTTTTGGAACTGAAAAATACGACCTAAAGAAAATCAATGTCGCAATTAATGAATTGTTCGACATGAGACCTCGCGCGATTGTCGAAAGACTTGATCTTCTAAGACCGATCTATTCTGAAACTTCAGCTTATGGTCACTTTGGAAGAACATCTGCCAATGGTTTCTCTTGGGAAAAGCTCAATAAGCTCGACGCACTTAAAGCAATGTTCTAATTTTTGGTAGTCGCGCTCTTTCATTCCTTGAGAGAGCGTGGCACCATATATTCATGATTTTTCTCGATTCCTTTTTGTTCATACTTCGCTATATCCCATTCTGGGCCATTCCCGGCCTGATGATTGCCATTCAATTTGGATATATGTATTGGCTTAAAGATGTGCCACGTGCGGCTTATGTTTGTGGTGGAATTGCGGGGATTTGCGCTCTCTTCATCATTTATTATCTTTGGGCAGGAACACCAGATAATTCGGCGCAATATTTTCTCAACTTTCTTAATTTAGCTCAAGAATAACAAACTCTTACACTGCTGCTCGGCAAGCGTTACCATGGTGTTGAAAATTTGACACCTGATCACGCCACTGGCTACGATTGAATGCCTGGAGGTTCTTGAGTGAACGAATTTGATTATCTGCATTCTACCTTTGAAGCTTCATCTGATGAGACGCAATCAACTTTAGTTGAGCCTATTGTCTATGTAGTTGAAGACGACCAAACTCTTGGTAAAGCAATCAAGCGTTTCTTGGAAAAGAAACTTGATCTTGAAGTCATGCACTTTATGTCGACGCGAGAATTTCTCGATGAACTCGATCTTCTCAATAAAGAAAAAACAGACGGAGCAGGTGTCCGTCCTTTCTGTCTCGTCACAGATATTTCTTTTGATGACGGTGGAGCCGATGGTTTAGTTCTCATCGATCTTTTGAGAGAGAAACAATTCCAATTCGTCACCATCGTAATGACGGGGTTTGCTTCAATTGAAACCGCTATCTCTGCTACTAAGAAAGGTGTTTTCCATTATCTGACAAAGCCTTTCGAGCTTGATGTTTTAGCAGATCTTGCAACGAAGGCCCTGACTAAAAAATTAGGCTGGGTTCCACGCAAAAATAACGTGGGTGCTACTAAGACTCCTTATCGCCATTTATTCGTAAATAAATTTAAGCTTGAAGAGCCTAATGAAGAGGATATGTTTTGTGGCATGATTGGGCGATCACCCATTATGAAAAAAGTTTTTGAACGTATTCAAAAAGTAGCAGCTTCAGATTCGACAGTGCTTATCAATGGTCCATCTGGTACGGGGAAAGAGCTTGTGGCCCGTGGGATTCATCGCCTTTCAGCACGTCAAAATAACGATATGATTTCGGTGAACTGTGGAGCGATTCCAAGTGAACTTTTAGAAAGTGAGCTTTTCGGTCATAATAAAGGTGCTTTTACTGGCGCTATTTCTGATCGCAAAGGACGTTTCGAGTTGGCCAATAAAGGGTCAATCTTCCTCGATGAAATTGGCGACATGCCCCTTCTCCTTCAAGTTAAAATGTTGCGCGTGATTCAAAATAGAGAAATTGAACGCGTCGGCGGATCACAAACTTATCCAATCGATGTTCGTATTATTACAGCTACTCACCGCGATCTTGAAAAAGCAGTGGCCTCTGGTGATTTCAGAGAAGATCTCTTTTATCGTCTCAATGTTATTCCAATTAAAATGCCTTCGCTCTCAGAGAGAAGAGAGGATATTCCCTTACTCATCTCTTATTTTCTTGGAAGATTTGTTTCTGCCGACGGTAGAAATAGCTTAAGCTTCGACGACGAAGTATTAGAATTGCTCATGACCTACGATTGGCCAGGGAACGTAAGAGAACTTGAGAACCTTATTGAGAGATTGGTTATTCTTCGCGGTGGTAATAGAGTGAAGATTTCGGATCTTCCTGCTAAATTTCTTCATCATACACCAAGCCAAATGGGTAATTATGATTCGATGATCAAGCTTCCTGATACAGGCATAGATTTAAAGAAGGCCGTTTCAGATATAGAAGATTCACTTATCATGCAAGCGCTTGATGTGACTGGTGGAAATAAGAACAAGGCCAGTCAGCTCTTAAGTTTAAATAGAACCACTTTGATCGAAAAGATGAAGAAGAAGGGTCTTATTTATTTGAACTGATTAAGTTCACTTTCGAGATAGTCATTATAAGCTTCCATATCAGTTTCAAATTTATCAATTCTTTGGCTTATCAGGAAGACGTCGACAACACAACGACTGCCTTTAAATGTGGTTAAAATCAAATAGGCGACATTTTTATTTATGATGCCTTTGAAGTGCGTTCTAATTGTATTGATATCGCCAACAGTCTTTTGATCTCTAAAAATAATTTCAACGCCAGACATTCTTTTAAGTAATTCCTGATGAAGCTGTTGCGAATTTTTTTTACTCTTGCTGTCGCAAAAAATTTGCTTCTCTATGAGAGAGCCCGATTCGTTATTAACGTAGCGAACTTCGCCTTTAGAAGAGTCAATTGATTTCCATTTTGAGTCGAGAGAAGGGTGAGAAGTTATTGATTGTGGCACGATTGAGTTGGTAGAACAGCTCGATAGAATAAATAAAAAAAAGATGACAGGGAGTTTCAGTCTTGGTGACAAAATGGCCCCTTAGTAACAGATTAAGTCAGTCAGGGAAATGCCCTTACAACGAAAATCCAGATATTTAATGATAGCTTGGAATGGTCGATGAAGGGGAGTCAAAAAATTATGGGTAAAATTTTGCCGGCAAGAAAAATTTTCCTTCCTCCAGACCAGAAAAGAGGTATTATGAATTAGAGGTTCTATTCAGGAGGAATGGGATTTCGGCCCGAAGGGCAAACTTTTTAGACAGGATGTCGCAACTTGAATCGAAAAATGATTTTCAAATTTTTGACGATTCTTATCACGGTGCTCTACTCCGGAGCAGTTTTTTCCCAAAAATTAGTTCAAGAAAATGGCGATTTGTACTTACGTTGGAATGTTTACTGCGAAAAAGAACAACTCTTCATTAACAAAAAAGGTTCAAAGGTCACAATCAAAACTTTAAACGTAGCTTTAATTGATGAAATGAAAAATGATTTGAGCAAAATCAAATCAAATGACAAGTATATAAAGAGCATTTCATATTTAACTCCAGATAAAGATAACAATTCTGTCGGAATAGAAATTGAGCTTACTTCACCAGAAGTCGAGATCTTCTCATTCTATAAGGATAGAGATCAGCGCTACATCGTAGACTTTTGGAAAGAGAAAGACGAAATCAATACTAAAGATGCCGCTTTAGCAAAAGATGTTCCTCTTTCAGTCCCAGAGAAAAATGAAACAGTTGCCCAAGTGAAAGCTGAAAATCTTCCTCCTTTATTAGTATCTAAAAAAGGAGGAGTAAAAGCTCCAGTTGTCGTTGCTCGAAAAGTCGCTAAGAAAGAAACGAAACCTGAGTATAGAGACTTTAGATATGGAGCTTCATTTGTTTGGGATTATGAACCATTTAATCCTGGGTTTGCTCCTCTTCTCGACATCACGAGAAAAACTCCTGAATTCTTCTATCCGATTAAGGATCGTGACTACCAAAAAGATGATAAAGAAGCACATCTACAGCTCGCCATCAACATGTTCAAGAAAAAGAATTATGGTTTGATGAATCGTTCATTGGATCTCTTTCAGAAAAAATATGGTGATATAGACAATTGGGAATTCATTGAATACATTAAGGCAAACGCAATCTTAAGAGATAATATAGATCAAGGGAATCGTGAGCCGGTTAAAGTTGCGATCAACTTACTCACCAATTTGATTGAAAAAAGCGATAACTATGATCTCAAGAAAGGTGTGGTTAAGTACCTTATTACTTATTACAACTCGCTTCAACAACCTCTCGATTCATTAAAATTCTGTAAGACATACTATGTTATTACAAAAGAGAATTTTGATTACGAAGAAAGCCAAATTGCCTTAGAAGGTATTCTTTCAAGCCTTGCTCAACTTAATCAAATTGAGCAAATCAAAGATGTCGCAAGTGATAAAACGGCGATTAAAATTATTCCAAAGCAAATTCTTTTGGGTCATGAGCTTTTCTCATTAATTAAGCTCGGAAAAATAGATGAAGCGATTAAGAGATATGAAGAAGTAAAAAAAGGTTTAGTAAAGCCAATTCATCCTTCAATCATTTTCAATGCGGCGGAAGCCTATTTCAGAAGATCAAATTTGCAAGAAGCCCTTACTCTTTACGATGAATTCATTACGGATCATTCTTATCATGAACGCGCTCAAGATGCGCGAGTTCGATTGGGCCTCATTTTTGAAATGCTCAATAAGAATCCAGTTGAGACTCTTGTCCTTTACAAGACCGCCATTAACAGAAGTAATGATTTTAATATTCAGTACGAAGCAAGACTTCGTTATGTTGCTTTAAGAACAATTAGAAAGATTGAAACAGACAAAAGAGATTTAGAAACTCGTGTTTTTCTCGATATCAATGATGATCAGAAAAAGGCCATGAGCAAGAATTTAAAGAAAATATTGTGGTTGGTGAGATTAAGAGCTTTTATCAATGATGGAAAGTATCATGACGCACTCTCTTATTTATCTGCTCTTCCGCTTACCGCAATGCCAATGACAGAGAAAAGAGTTTTTGAAGCAGATGGTGCTGAAATTATTTACGGAATCATTTCGGATCATTTTGCTAAAGGCAAATACTCTCAAGTTTTGAAGACTTGGGAAATTTACAGAAAAGACTATGTTGAAAAAGTGGCCAACGACCCTTACGTCAATTTTGTTGTAGGGAAGTCACTTATTCGTCTTGGTCTCTACGAAGCTTTTGAAAAGATTTATCAAGACTTTGAAAAGTTAAGTGATACTCCTTCAAAAACATTTCCTACCTGGATCGAAAGATTTGCAGATGGAAAAAGAGGACAGTACATTTTAGAGCTCGACCTTGTTAAAAATATTAAATTAGGTAATTTTGATGTCGCTTTAAAGCGTGTTGATCAATTGGAAAGATTAGTTCCTGATCATACATTACTTAATTTCTATCGTGGAATTGTTAATTTTAAGAGAAAAGACTACAAACAAACGATTTCCTTTCTCGAAACATTTATCAGTATGAGCAATAGTCAAAATAGTTTTGACCCTGCTGATGTTGCTGAAATGATGACTGCTTATACCGACTCGCTTTATGAAGTTGGTGAGCTCGATAAGTTTCAAAAAGTATCTGAAGCCGTGCTTGCTGATACTGATAAATTTGCACCTTCAAATCCCTTTATGGCCAATATGAGAGAACGCTTGAGCTATTATCAAGTTGAAATCTTGGCCGGTGATAAGAAGTCTAGCTCTCAAGCCTTGCTTGAGAAAAAGATCCCAGATTTTTTAAAGAATTATCCAAAATCAGCGTATAGCTCACGTATGAATTATCTTTATGGAATGGCCCTTATATCGAACATGAAGTTTGAAGAAGGAAAAAGCTATTTTGAAAAGATGTTATCAGATGGCGCTGTGGAAGGACCAATCAAAGAATTGATCCGTTCTGAGCTAACGATGTTAACGATTAAGGAGAAAAGTTTAAAAACTAAGTAAGTAAGTATCCCCAAGGATTTGGGTAAACAATGACAGGAGGTCAAATGGATACTGTAAATTCGGAACTTTTTGGAAGAGACCCTAAAGTTCAAAAAGCAATCTCAATTGCTAGAAACGTCGCAGTTACGAAAGCTCCAGTGCTAATAATTGGAGAAGCGGGAACAGGTAAACGTACATTAGGACGTTATATCCATGAAAATTCAAACCGCGCACAAAATCCTTATGTCATTGTTGATTGTGCTCAAGATGCTCAAGACGTAGAGAATGCAGTCTTAGGTTATCGTGATGATTCAGGCAAGTTTCACCGTGGAGCCCTTGAAGAAGCCAATCGTGGAACAGTCGTTTTTGCAAATATCGACTGCATTGATGAAGAATTCCAAAAGAAGCTGCATAAAATTTTATCTGAACTTGATGATTATGATATCGATGTTCGCTTGTTGGCTACGACAACGAAGAATCTTTCAAAGCTTGTTGGTTCAGGTCGTTTCTACCGTGGACTCTTCAATCTTGTTTCTTCAAACTCTGTTGTTTTAACTCCACTTCGTGAAAGAGTTGGAGACCTTGAGTTGATTGCTCGTCACTTTGCTTCTGAATGCGTTGGTAGAGATGTCTCTTTCGATAATGGCGCCATGGATAAGATCCTTTCTCATTATTGGACTCATAACGTTGAAGAATTAAGAGCTGTGATTGAAAACTGTACAACTGAATTCGAAGGTAATGTTTTAACTGAGCAAGATCTTGAAATCGGTGAAAAGAAAACAGTTTCGATGCTTTCAGAAGATGATAACGAAGGAATTCGATTAATGTCTTTAAAAGAAGCAGAAAAACTTTTGATCAAGAAAGCTTTGGTTCACACAAGTGAAAATAGAACTCAAGCTGCTAAGATTCTTGGTGTATCAATCAGAACATTGAGAAATAAAATAAATGAATACAGAAATGAAGGTAACTCATTTTTTGTAAATCTTCGGTAGTTAGGAGATCAGTTTGAAGGTTGAAGATAAAACGATACAAGCCCTTGCCACTTCTCTCAATTTTAGACAAATGAGACAAGAGGTATTATCGGCGAATGTCGCAAATGCTGAAACTCCAGGATATAAAGCTAAACGAGTTAGCTTCGAAGAAGCACTTGCCAGAGCTTTAGATGTTGATGGAGAAATGAGCATGAAAACGACTGATGACAGACACTATGGTGTTGGCGAAGGTGGTTTTGATAATCTTGAGCCAGAAATCTATGAAGATCCTAATGGAATTGTTTCTGAAGACGGAAATACTGTCGATACCGAACAAGAATTGGCGAAAATGGCCGAAAACAAAATTCTTTATGATGCCTCCGTACAACTTCTTAATAAAAAATTAGGAATGTTAAAGTACGCAGTCACATCAGAGAGATAAGGAGTAACACATGGACTTTTTAAGTAGTCTTAAGATTAGTTCAAGCGGGATGGCCGCAAATAGAAAGAGGATGGGTGCGATTTCTTCGAACATTGCCAATGCTCAGACCACTCGTACGGCCGAAGGTGGCCCTTATCGTCCTAAAGAAGTAGTTTTTGGTGCAGAGCCAACGAGAGAATCATTCTCTGAAATTCTCGAAGGAGAATTGGGAGAAAAAGCAAACTCAGTTCATGCAACAGAAGTGATCTCTACTAATAAACCACCTGTTTTGAAGTATGAACCCAATCACCCTGATGCCAATGAGCAAGGATATGTTGCGTATCCAGATATCAATGTTATGGAAGAAATGGCCAGTATGATTGAAGCGTCTCGTGCTTACGAAGCGAATATCTCAGCACTGAACACTTCTAAATCGATGGCCCTTAAGGCCCTTGAAGTTGGTAGAAACTAAGGATTAACTTATGGGAATTGAAACGATAGGAAATGCAGCTGGAAGATTAAATGAGTTTGATGCCAAAGGATGGGCATCGAGTTCAAAAATTAAATTGGAAGGCTTGGGCCCAACAAGTGTCGGCGATATTCCAGGTGCGGCCAAGAATAAAAGTTTTAGTGAAATGCTTACTGATTCAATCGCAGATGTGAACAGTATGCAAGAAGATGCCAACAAAGCGATCCAAAGACTCGTAACAGGTGAGAGTAAAAACTTACATGAAACGATGTTGGCAGTTGAGAAAGCAGAAATTGCTTTTAAAACGATGAACCAAATCAGAACCAAAGTGATTGAGGCCTATAAGGACATCATGAGGATGCAGATATAAGATCTTAGATCTTATATTGAATCAGGAGGATTCAAGTGCAAGATTTTTTAGAGAAAGTGTACCGAAATTTTAAAGAGTTCTTTCTCAACTTAGATGTTGGCAAAAGAATTTCATTAATCGGAGTTTCGATAATTGTCGTCACAGCAGTGATCTCCATGCTTTTGTGGGCAACTAAAACTCGTTATGAAACTCTTTATACTGACCTTAATAGAGAAGATTCAAAGAAAATTGCGGTTCTCTTAGAAGAAAACAAAATTCCTTATCAAACTTCAACTGATGCTAAAACCATCAAAATTCCACAAGACATGGTGAATAAATGGCGTTTGCAAATTGCTACCATGGGTGTGAATTTTAGTGGCACTGTAGGTTATGAAGTCTTTGATAAGCAATCTTTTGGTACAACTAGTTTTGTTCAGAAAGTGAACAAGCAAAGGGCCCTTGAAGGCGAGTTGATCAAAACGATTACCTACATAAGAGGAGTGAAGCGTGCACGTGTTCACTTGTCAATTCCAGAAGAAAGTCCCTTCGTTTCAGAGAAAAAACCACCAGCAGCTTCAATCGTTCTCGATTTAGATCAAGGTGTGCTTTTAACTGAGCAAGAAGTCAGAGGTATCGCATCTCTTGTGAGTTCATCTGTCGACGGGATGAGACCTGAGAACGTTGTTATTTTAGATGATCGAGGAAAGAAACTCTCTGAAAACGTCGGCGACCTGATGACTGCTAATACCGCCAATCGTATGGCGCTTGAAGCTAAAATGAATCGTCAGTATGAAAAACAAATTGAAGAAATTTTAACTAGAGTGGTAGGCGAAGGTAAAGTTATTGCAAAAGTAACAATGAATATGGATTTTACTGAATCTGTTTCAACTGAAACTTCTTTCGATCAAGAAAACTCCGCTGTACTCTCTGAAGTGAAAAACTCACAAAAACTTCAAGGAAGTCGTCCTTCTCCTCAAGGAATTCCAGGAGCAAGAAGTAATCTTCCTGGTGAAACACCACAGCCAGGTATCCCTGAAACAAGAAATGACGTAAACAAAGAATTATCGACAAGAAACTATAATGTTCCATCTAAAGTGACTCAGTCGAAAAAGCCTACAGCTTCTGTTAAGGCGGTTTCGGCAGCCGTTATGATCGATGGCCGTAGAGTTCCAGCGGTTGATGACAAGGGGGCTCCTGTGCTTGGTGCTGACGGCAAACAAGTCATGAGATATGAGCAATGGAGTGAAGCTGATCTTCAGAACTTCTCTCAAATCGTTGCTTCAACCATTGGCTTGAATGAGAAGCGCGGAGATAAACTTGTTATTAAGAACATGGAATTTGCCCAAGAAGATCTCGCTTCAATTGATGCTCTTATGCGTGAAAAAGAAAACCGCGAGTTGCTTAAAAATATCTTTAAGTACTTGGCCGTTGGTTTAACCATCAGCTTGTTCTTCTTCATGGTTGTTCGTCCCTTTATCCAATGGGTTACTGACAACACGGTTGAAACAGTTGAAGACTTCTTGCCTAAGACTCTTGAAGAGTTGGAAAGAGTACAGGCCAATCAAAAATTGCCTGGCCTAGAAGATGCTTTGCCGCAGATTGAAGAGAAGCTCAACCCTGAAAAGATCGAAGGGAATATGTTGAGAGAAAAAATCATTACTTTGGTTGAAGGCAACCCTGGTAAAGCAGCTCAGATTTTACACGAAATGATTCACAGTACTGAAAACGATAAGAACATAGCCTAATACGGAGATTAGTATGGCCACTGCAGAAAATAGTAATCTTGATCCCGATGTCCAATATTCCCTCTTGTCTGGTCAAGACAGAGCGGCTTTATTGCTTTCATCTCTTGGGGTTCAGACAACTCAGTTGATCTTTGAACATATGAGAGATAACGACGTCAAAAGAATGATCAATGCCATGTCTAACGTGTCCAAAGCTCCGATTTGGATGATTAAGCGTGTTCTCGAAGATTTTTATAAGCAATTGAACGAAGAAAGTGATCTTCTCTTTTCTGAAAACCGTGGCAGAGACTTTATCATCAATGCCTTGGGTGAAGATCGCGCGAAGCAACTCTTGGGACAAATTGTTGACGTTGGTGCTGGTTACACACTTGAGTCTCTTGAACTTGTGGATACAAGAACATTGGCCAACTTTTTAATCAACGAACATCCGCAAACTATTGCCTTGATCGTTGCTCACTTAAATCCAGAAAGAAAAGTGGACGTGCTCAGAAGATTGCCAGAAGGTTTACAAGCCGAAGTGGTTCTCAGAATTGCCAACCTCGATTATGTTTCACCAGAATTGATCGCTCAGTTGGACGATGTCTTGAAAACAGAGCTCTCAACATTGGGATCAATCGACACCAACCAGATTGGTGGTGTGGAGCCAATCGCCGATATGTTGAACTTGATGGACAAAAACAGCGAAAAGAACATCATGGCCAGAGTCGAAGAAAAAGATCCAGAGTTGGCAGAAGAAATTCGCAAGCTCATGTTTGTTTTCGAAGATTTGGTCTTTGTGGATGACAAAGGTATTCAAGCTCTTCTTAAAGAAATTGATCAGCAGAAATTGGTTGTTGCTCTTAAGACTACCAACGAAGAAATCAAGACGAAGTTGTTTAAGAACATGTCTAACCGTGCTGCAACTCTCTTGATGGAAGATCTCGAGGCTCTCGGACCGACGAAGCTTTCAGATGTTGAAAAAGCCCAGTCTGAAATCGTTCAAAAATGTAAGGAGCTTGAGTCTCAAGGTAAAGCGTTTATTATGCGCGGTGGTTCTGACGACGCCTTGGTATAAGGGAATAGGGGAGTTTAGAAAATGGATGTTAAATCTTACGAATTCACGACTTTTGAAAAAGCAAAAGTTAAAGCAAGTGAAACATCTGAATTTCAATTCAAAAGCTTATTCGCTGATGATCCTCATTTAAGTGAGTCGCATCAAAAAATTATTAAAGGCGAGCGTGAATCAGCTCGTGGCGCGAATTTTACTATTTCTCCTATCGTTCGACAGCATCGTGGAATGAATGATCAAGAAGTGCGCGAGCATGAAATGAGAGTTCAGGATGAAGTCGAGCGCAGATTGGCCAAAATTGAAGAGCAAGCCTTCGAAAAGGGCTATCAAGAAGGCATGAAAAAGGGAATGGAAGAAATTTTTAGTCAAACCAGAGTTGAGACTGAATCTAAAATCGAATATCTCACAGAGATGATAAACGAAGTACTCGCCTATAAAGCAGAACTTTTAGATGCTGAGAAAAAAGAAGTTTATCGTATGGTCAGAAATCTCACGAAATGGGTTATCTTGCGTGAGCTTAAAGATGATGGTCAATATATTGAAAGACTTCTAGAAAAGCTTATTTTAGAGCTTCAAACCAAGAACAATCTCTTGATCCAAGTTAATAAGCATCACTTTGAGCAAATGCCAGAAGTTTTGGAGCATGTTGAAAAGAAACTGGGGCAACTCAAGAATGTTCGAGTGGAAGTTGATTTTGATGTTAAAAGACAAGGGCTCATTGTTGAGTCTGAAAATGGCATCATCAATGGTGACCTCTCTCAACAATTCACAAATCTGGACAAATTATTTGGTTCCCTTGGTCTCCATGAAATTGAAGAGTTTCCAGAGCTTCAAGCCGCTCCTCCCGTAGCTGAAGAATCAGCAGATAAAAACGAGGACGAGGGAGAAAATGGTGAAAGCTGATGGACTCCATTTAGAACTCCTTCATAAGGCTTACGAGAAAAGTACCCCTTATCAACGCGTGGGAAAAGTCTTTTCTAATCGCGGAATGGTTTACGAAGTTAATTTAAGTCGGGCCGTGATTGGATCGACGGTCGAATTCGTTACTGAAATCGGTGAAAACGCCCTCGGTGAAGTTGTCGGAATCAAGGGCAATCGTTGCTTGGCCATGCCGTACGAAGAAATGGCGGGGATTAATTCTGAAACAAAAGTATACCTGCGAGATTTGACAACCACAGTTAAATTATCTTCAGCACTACTCGGAAGGGTTGTTGATTTTCAATGCCGTCCAATTGATGGATTAGGTGCAATTGAGACTTTCGATGAAGAGCGATCGATCTTTGCTCAACCAATAAATCCACTAGAGCGTCCACCCATTCGAGAATCTTTGGATACTGGTGTTCACGCCATTAATTGTTTTATGACTGCAGGAAAAGGTCAGCGTTTAGCGATTATGGCCGGTTCAGGTGTTGGTAAATCAGTAACTTTAGGTTTAATTGCCAAATATACGAGTGCAGATATTAACGTTATTGCCTTAATTGGTGAACGAGGAAGAGAAGTTAGAGAGTTTATCGAACACGATTTAGGTCCAGAAGGTCTTAAGCGTTCGGTGGTTATCGTTGCGACTTCTGATCAATCTGCTCTCATTCGCGCCAAGGCTGCTTATGTTGCCACCACGATTGCTGAATACTTTAGAGATTTAAACAAAGATGTTCTCTTTATGATGGACTCTGTTACCCGTTTTGCCATGGCCTATCGTGAAATTACGTTGAACGCTGGCGAACCTCCAGGTCAAAAAGGTTATACACCAACTGTGTTTGCCAAATTGCCAAAATTAATGGAACGGGCCGGTACCAAAGAAGGTGCTGGGAGTATTACGGGAATTTATACCGTCCTTGTTGAAGGCGGTGATATGGACGAACCTATTGCCGACGCCGTGAGAGCGATTGCCGATGGACACATTGTTTTGAGTCGTGATCTCGCTGCTCGTAATCATTTTCCTGCTATTGATGTTCTCCAATCGATTTCACGTGTGATGAGTAAAGTTGCAAGTCGAGAACATAAAATCGTAGCTGGTCACTTAAGAGATTTGATGGCCGCCTATAAAGAAAACGAAGATTTAATTAACGTTGGTGCTTATGCGCGGGGATCGAATCCGAAAGTAGACAAGGCCCTCGTAATTTATGACGACCTTATGAGCCTACTTAAACAAGAGCAAGGAATAGAAGAGCATTACACCATTGAAGAACTTTTTGATCGCATGGTGGAGTTGGCAAGAAAAGCTGAGAAAGCGGTTAATCCAGGCGCCTTTGATGGTGAACAGGGTGATAGCTAATGGCCAAGAAATTTCAATTTAGACTTGAAGGTTTGCTTAAGCTCCGCGAGTTTCGCGAACAAGAAATTAAAGTGGAGCTCGGTAATATCTTAAAAGAAATTGCTTTTGTCGAAGACGAAATAGTGAAGCTTCATCAACATATTGATGAGACCTATCAAGCTCAAGAGAACGTTGCTGGAGCCAGTGCAACTGGAAGAATGATGGGATTTTTTCCTGCCTTTGTTTCAGCAAAGAATGCGGATATCGCAGCTAAAGAAAATATTCTTTTTGCTTTAAGAAGAAAATACGATGTGAAATTAAAAGATATGTATGCAGCGAGAGGCGAGAGCAAGGTCATTCAAAACCTTAAAGAAAAAGAGCAAATGGCATTTAAGAAGAGTGTTGATAAGAAAATGAATTTAGATATCGAAGAAAACTCAATGATCACTCGCAGTGCGCGCAGTGAAGAAGAAGGAGAATCAGCATGAAAAATGTGATCATGTTTATTCTATCAATGGGCTTAGCGTTTAATCTCTATGCTGAAGGCAAAACTTATACTCAAGAAGAATTCGATCAAGCTGTAAGAGCGAAAGTAGAAGAGCAACTTAAGAAAGTTCATTCGGAAAATTTAGTAAGCTTTTCTAATGAACTTCTTAAAAAAGAAGAAGTGTTGAATCTCAAAGAAGTAGAATTAAAAAAGCGTGAAGATCAACTTCAAATGAATAATGGTGATCTCACAAAGAAAATCGTTGATTTTCAAGATAAGCAGAACAAATTGATCGGTTGTATGGACGATATTGATTCTCAAAAGAAAAAGCGGGTTGATCATATGGTTGATGCTGTGTCTGGAATGCGTCCTCAGAACGCTGCAGACGTTCTGTCAGTGCAGGAACCAGAGATCTCGGTACAAATCCTAGGACAATTACCCTCTGAGAAGGTGAGCAAGATATTCAACTTAATGGATAAGGAAATATCTGCCCGACTTCAAAAACAGTACCTTTTCATGAAAAAATAGATACGGTGCATTAATTTATAGAGGTTTAATGAATCCAGCAGCGCTCAAACATTATTCACAACAAGCCCAGGCCATCAAGGCCCAAGGCAAGCCAACTAAAGGCTTAGTTGAGAATCAAGTTGAGGGTGAAGATCAAAGTGGATTTGAAAGTTTGCTCTTTCAATTAGGCGGCCAGGAAGGCATGCCTCTTGAAGTTGTTGAAGGCGGAGTATTCGAAGGTCAAGAATTGATCAATGAACTCGCTCCTCTTCTTAAGCAGATTGGAAAAGCAGAGCAGAATGGCGAAGAAGTACCTGCCGTTAAAATTGCAGAGCTTCTCACAAAAAATCTGGAGCTGTCTCAAGGCGAGAAAACAGTCGTCCAAGATCAAATCGCAAAATTAGGAATTAAATTTGATGGTGAACAATTTGTTCAACTTAATGGCAAAGGTGTTCCACCACAACAACTGATCGCTCAAGTTCAAAACTCAGTAAAAATGGCCCTTAGTAAATTAAATAGTGAATCCTCAGATGATTCTTTTGGTGAACTACCATTGATGAGAGGAGATTTTGCTACATCTTTACCAAATAAGATGCCGGCCAATGCAATGATGAATCGTCCCATTGTCTCTGGACAAGATTTTATTAATAACATGAAGATGATGAATAATCGTCAAGCGGTAGTCGTCACTGATCAAGGACCTCAGGTCGCTAATCTTGGTCAAAAAGTTTATGCCAATGAATCTTCATTATTTGAAACAAATCTTTTAAGTTCTAAAAAAGGCCAAGTGAAAGAAGGCCAGGTCAATGGCGGTCAACAACAGACGTTGATGGATGTGATCACTGGCAATGACGGACAAACTCAAACCAATCTCAATTTATCACTTGATAATAAAATAGATCCTGAAGCTTACGGAAAAGCAGAGCAAGCAGGAAAAGTCTTGAATCTTTCTCATATTCCATCTGAGAATGGACAAGCCTTAATCAACAAGATCACGAACTATATTCAACAAAACAATTTGGCCAACCAAGACAGCGTGGAAATGTTTGTCCGTCATGATGACTTAGGTATTTTTAAGATTCAGGCGAAAAGAGGCGAAGTTGGAAACACTGTTGATCTCACCATTGCAACAAGTACTATCAAAGGTAATGAGTTTTTTGCTCATCATGAAGCCGATTTATTAAAAGGACTAAACCAGTCCGGAATAAAAATCTCTGATTTCAAAATCGTCACTTCGAGCGAGAATATACATGTAACAACTGATCAATCAAAAGGTCAGTCAAGCGGGGAGTGGAGCCAGCAACAACGCTCTCAACAATTCTCTCAAAGCGGTACTGAGCAACAAAGACAAGATGCTGATCGCAGAAAAGAATTGTGGCAACGTTACCAAGATAGTTTGTCTGCATAATTTAGGGGTGTCATGCCAACAATAGGAAGACCAACAACTCAAAATTCTTTTAGAAATATTCAGATGGCCCCTGAACAAGAAGTTAAGGGCAAAAAATTCAATCCTAATTCAATGAAAAGAGAAGAGACTATCGGTGATGATCTCAATAGTATGGCCGGGATTCGTCCTGACCAAAAATTCGTTGATGCGAAAAAACATAATCAACTCGACAAAGATGGATTTTTAAAATTGTTAACCCATCAGTTAACCAATCAAGATCCTTTGTCTCCAATGGATCAAAAGAAATTCGCTTCTGATATGGCCCAATTCGCTCAGCTCGAACAGTTGGCCAACATCAATTCGAAGATGGAAAAAACCGGAACCAATGAACCGCAAGAAAGACAATTCTACGGTGCCAGCTTTATTGGTAAAGAAGTGCTCACAGACGGAACGTCTGTTAATTATGATGGTGAAAGTAAGAGAGTGGATTTGCCTTTCTTCATGGATCAAAGTGCAAGCAAGTTGATGGTACGTATTTTCGATAAAGGCAATCAAATGGTTCGCCAAATTAATATGGATGGAATCGGTGCCGGTCAACAAAGTATCGCGTGGGACGGTCTCCAAAACGACGGTATTCCAAGTACCAAAGGCGAGTATCGTTTTGAAGTTCGTGCTTGGGATCAAGCCTATAATGAATTCAAAGGTAAGACGAACGGAAAGGGAATTGTGACTGGAGTTTCGTTTACTCAAGACGGTGATACCGTTCTTGAACTTGATAATAGCAAAAAAGTTTTCTTAAGAGATGTGAAAGCGTTTAAACAACCGGAATCGCGCGCAGCGGCAAAAATGCCTACGCTTCCCTCTCAAGCAGCAAACGCCTATACTGGAAATGTGCAACAGTAATTCGAAGGAATTATAAATGGGGAATAATCCCAAGATTAACAACATGCTGATACCCAACGTTTCGAAGCTTCCGGGCCAGAAGAAAGTTGATGTCAGTAACAAGATTGGTAACTCTTCCAACCCTGGTGAGTTTCAAGATCTCCTCAACGAGAAGCTGCAATCCGATAAGGCAGCTCCTGCTTTAAGTGAATTTCAAAATCCACAAGTCTCAAGTGAAAATATCCAATTATCTACTCATGCGGCAAAACGTTTGAGAGAGCGAAATATTGAAATTGATAGTGCTGAGTTTTTTAAACTCAAAGGCGCTATTGAAACATTAAAAACAAAGGGAGGCCGAGATTCTCTGGTGATTACACCTAAGGCTGCTTACATTATCGATGTGGATAAAAACACCATCGTTACTGCAGTTGATAAAGAGAATATGAGCGAGAACGTATTTACAAAAATTGATTCGACAATGATTTTAAATTAATTGAATTAACCGATCTCAAGAAAAAAGGCTGGTCCTTTCTGGAAGCCCATCATTAACGCCTGTAGTGCTTAATGAATCTTTTGATCGAAGGTCTAGGAGGGACAAATGGGGATTTTACGTTCGTTTAACATTGGTGTTACAGGTCTTTCAGCCACAGGTGCAGGTATGGGGGTTATCGCCGATAACATCGCCAACGCAGGCACTAACGGTTTCAAGTCTTCACGTGCAGAATTTCAAGACGTGCTAGCAGTTTCATTGAAAGGTATTGATGGTGGTGACCAGTTTGGTGCTGGTACAAAACTATCGCATATCAAGCCAGTGATGACTCAAGGTGATGTCACTCGTACAGACTCAATCACCGATCTTGCGATCAACGGTGACGGATTTTTCAAAGTAAAAGCACCATTTGGTGACGGGTTTACTCGTGATGGTTCAATGCACTTTGATAAAGACGGTCGTCTCGTTAACGGTGACGGCTATGAAGTAATCGGTTTCCAAGCTGATGACCAAGGCCGAATCACAAATATGGAAGGTCCAATTAAAATTGGGAACACAACCATACCAGCTCAAGCAACCAAAGAAGCAAATTTAAGAAACAACTTTGACTCTAGAGCTCCGATCAAGCAATTTAATCCAGAAGATCCTGATAAAACATCGAACTTCTCTCACTCTCTCACTGTATATGACAACGTGGGTACTGCTCGTCTTGTAACGTTCTACTACAACAAGCAAGCTGACAACACTTGGAAGTACCGTGCAATGATCGACGGAAACGATGCTCAAGGGGGAGAAGCTGGAAAAATGTATGAACAAGCTTCTGGTACATTAAAGTTCAACGATAAAGGTATTCTTCAAGAAGAAATCGTTGATTCAAACTCGTTCAACTTCAATAAAGGTGCAGCTCCTGGCCAAGTGATTAAGCTCTCTTGGGGTGAATCTCTTGCTGAAGGTGGGAACGGATTGGATTCAACAACTCAATATGGTTCTGAATCAACCATTGCAAGAAGTACACAAGACGGTGCTTCAGCTGCCACTCTCGCATCACTCTCATTCAATGATGATGGTGTGTTGACTGCGGTTTATGACAATGGTGAATCTCGCGAAGTGGCCCAAATGGCCTTAGCGAAATTTGAAAACAACGAGAAACTCTTTAAAGTCGGTAAAAACCTTTACAAAGAATCTCGGATGTCAGGACAGCCAACAATTGGTAAGCCAGGTGAAGGCGGTCGTGGTGAAGTTCTTTCGAAATCACTCGAACTCTCTAACGTGGATATTGCCAACGAATTTGTGGGTCTTATGACGGCCCAAAGAAACTTCCAAGCCAACGCGAAGACTCTGACTACAGCAGATCAAATGTTGCAAGAAGTTCTTAACATTAAGAGATAATCTAACCAGTAAAATCCTAGACGAATTCAGGGCCTTCTTCGGAAGGCCCTTTTTTTGGTTCCAACACCTTTTTCCTTAAACAGTGCATAAGGAAAAAGGTGTTGGAACCTTTTTAAAGAGCCTTTCATAAATTTTATGAATATCACTTTTTCACGACAGGTTTACTTTTAGTAAAAGTTTTGTGAAAAGAATTGTGTGAATCGTAAAAAAATTCCATGAAGCTAATTCATGAGAGACAGGGTTCGGGGCCAACGAGAGAATGGATTCATCGTATCACCAAGATCGTAACGAGCACTTCTTCGTCGAAGGCCAAAAGTGAAGAAGCGGAACGCCACGAATGACGAGATTAGCACATCACGATAGAAAAGATAAAAAAGTAAGATCCCGTCAGCACCTTGTTGCAAGGGAATGATAATTTCTTTTCGCTTTTTAATTCTTTCTACAGGTAAAATCCTTGCTGAGGAGCTTAAAGAAATGCTAGATGGAGCTTTCAAATATAGTCCTAATATTCTTTATCCTTTTCTCTACGCCATCGTTCAAACGGGAGCAAGAAGATCAGAGGTGGCAAATCTATGCTGGACGGATGTGGACTTTGCCACCAATAGACTTACATTTAGAGAAACGAAGAATGGAGAATCCCGTAGTATAGAAATGTCCAAGGGGCTTAGGAGTCTTCTTCAATTTCTACGCTTTAAAGATTTAAAACACCAATACGTCTTTATCAATGAGGAAGGAAGAAAGCTTCACCGTCAAAAGATTCATCGAATGGTGACGAGACTTAAAAGACTTTATCCAATCCCGGGAAAGGATTGGGGATGCCATGCTCTAAGACATTCCTTTGCTTATAACTTTTTAAAGAAAGGTGGAGAGATGTATCAGCTCAAGGCCATATTAGGTCATAAAACAATTGCGATGACAGTTGATCTCTATGGAAATCTTAGATCCCACGATGTTTCTAATCCCTCGCCATATGACTTCTAGTTACTCTGAATATCTATTATAAATAGGGTCACAATTGGGAACTTAAAGCTCAAAAATCTTAGTTCCCATTTGGGATGTCAGAATGTGGTCTTAGTTAAGAGAATTCTTTTCCCAATTGGGTCAACAAGAAATATAAAAGCAGTTGTTTAAAAGAATGTAGGCCTACCCATGAGACACTCACTCCAAACTCGCAAGGTATCCCCCCGGTGTCGATGCTTATGGGAGTGAGAGTTGTTTTAGGATGCTTCCTAGCTCACTCATAAATCGCTTGAGTATTTTTGCATTGAGATCAACTGAATTATTCATCATTATCACAATCTTCTATTGGACATTCTAAATCTAACCCATTTGGAGAATCAGGGTGAATTTTATTTAATGCAGGACTGTATTCATGAAAGTTTGCACATTCCTTTTGGAAAGCATTTTCAACACTGTCAGTATAAGCGAACTTAAACCTCTTACATTTGTCATCAGCCATATGCTCATGATCCTTTAGCCTCTCTTTCAAACATGTGTCTGCCCTTCCAACATACCTTACGTAAAAAGTGTTTTCTTTTACGTAACCAAGTGCGTAGTTTCCAATTTTATTGTCAACTAACTCATCTTCGATTGTTTTATTATCAAACTCATAAGATTTTGAAGATAAATTTAAGCCCATATTCACTCCTCGTTGCCAATGTGTTACTGCCAATAGCTTCAAATTTTAAGAATTCATCTGAATTTTTTGGCAAAAGTAAGGCAACTATTCCTTCTCCACAGTTAGGTTCACCTTTTCTTTTAGCGTTTCGACAATTTTATAAAAAAGTACCTCATTGTCTTGGTCTGTCCAAAACGCAAGACCATCCATGTACGTATGCCCATCAGGTTCTATAACAAATTTTTTTCCATCAACCATAAATTCCTTTAGATAATGATCGAAAAATAGGTAATAAAATGGAATATAATTTTTCCAACTACCCTTACCACCGTAGTCACGCTTCACAACTCCTATAATTTTACGAGCATTCCCTAGGCCTTTAAAAACTATGGCCAGTTTATTATCATGCATAGATAATTTTGAATTAATCTCAAACAAATTTATCTCCTCGTTATTCCTTTAGTTTTTTCCTTCAATCACCACCACAAACACCACCAGAAAAAAATGGATCAGTAGCATTTCCTCCTGCAGTGGTGAGATTACCTATTGCCCATGCATTTACGAACGGATTGGTTCGACCTGCAGATGCCCTCAGCTGCGCGTCTGTCAGTCCTGCTAAGTTTGGCTTTCTTATATTTTTTGTGAGTCCTAGGCCAAACCGATTTTTAAATGCTGTTCGAGCTGCTGAAGCTGCGGCACCTGAAGATGCTAGACGGGACGCTACTTTGGCCGTTACAGCATAACCTAATCTTGCTACAGAAACTGCTGTACCTGCAATGTAGCCTGCATTATAGGCTGTGGAATTTCTGTTAACTGAACTTCCATAACCAGCAGCATCTATTGCATAATCAGATAAACCAAATGTTAAAGATGAGGCAGCTCCTGCGCCAGCGTCGATTGCCCAGGAAGGCACTTCAAAGTTTCCAGTTGGATCGAAAAAGTTAATTGGATCATTGTGGACATAGCGATAAAGGTTTGTGTCGCCTCCATTAAATCCTGATGGATCTTTTTGCATCCACCGACCCGTGACAGGATTGTAATCTCTCGCACCAAACCTCACGAGTCCGGTGTCGAGATCGTAGAGACCTCCGGCGAAGCCGAAGGGTTGGAAGCCTGGATTTGTGTCGGTGACAACTTCACCAAATTCTGAATAACTCATCTCTTGAACAATTGTACCATCATTCGCATTGACCACAAGTCGAGGGCTTCCGAGATGATCAGAAATAATTTTGTAGTTAACGCCGTTCTTAACCATGTAG
>Ga0210057_1002525_pt1 | contig 26079 bp, 21 predicted proteins | sample CryGeyCG2114_010_2_FD_183968 | JGI IMG/M metagenome (GOLD analysis project Ga0210057, IMG submission 183968) | Groundwater microbial communities from aquifer - Crystal Geyser CG10_big_fil_rev_8/21/14_0.10 (SPAdes) (version 2) | ecosystem: Environmental > Aquatic > Deep subsurface > Groundwater ...
GGTGTGAACGTTTCATCCATTGCACTATTGCTGCTTGTGAATACCCTAAATGACGAGCCACTTCACGAGTGGATTTACCTTGGCGGACAAGACGAACTGCTTCCATTCGTACCCGAGGAAGCGCGGGATTAGTTGTATATGACATATGCCTCATATTGTAGCAAAGTGATTACAAGGTATTGAACCATTACAAAGTATTGACAATAGTATTTAGATATGCTATAATACTTGTAATATAAAATACGCACGTAAATCGAGATACATCGATTTCACAACTCACGGGACATGAGTCCCATAACCATGGAGGAAACCATGGCAGACGCACAGGATCAGGACGGTCAGACCCTTCAGAAGAACAACTTCAAAGTATTCGCCGGGATCATCCTCGGCATCCTGGTAGCGGTAGTGGCAAACTACCACTCCAAGATCTTCCCGTTCGGTGGCCCCTCGGTCGACGAACAGATCACCAACATACGCAGCATGGTCGCGGCCCACGACGAGATCTTCGTCCAAGGTGTCGCGACCTCTGTGGTCGCGAGCATCGATAGCGCCACCGGCGACACCACGTTCGTGCGGGCACGCTCACTCGTCCAGCAGCTCGACGACGCGCAGAACAGGATCAACGATCTGAGTGATTCTGTCGGCGAGAACCGTGGAAGCATCGAAACACACAGCCGCCTGCTCGATCAGAACAGTGGCAGCATCGAGCGCCTGCAGACCACGGTCCATGACCACGCCGACGCCCTCAAGAATGCCGAGAGTGCTCGCAAGGGCATATACGCACGCATGAATGGTGCGGAGACGATCGTCAAGGCGCTGACCGATGATGTCGCGGACAACGCAACCGGCATCGAGCGGGTCGGCCGGCTTGCTTCGGCCGCCGAGGCCCTGGCGCAGCGGGCCAACACTCTTTCTCACAACAACGCCGAGAGCGTGGCCGCCCTCGACCAACGCATGGTCGCTCTGGAGGCCGTGAACCAAGCGGTCTACGGTGGCGATCGCACGAGACTCGTCGCCATGCAGGAAGCTGGCAACGCCAGCGCCAACTTTGTCCATGCCGCGGACATCGCGGCGGAGCTCATAAGCAAGCGCTGTAAGCGCTGTAAGCACTAGCCCGCGGCGCACCACAAAAACCCAAGCACCACTGCTCTTCCCCATTCCCCCCGTTCAACTAGACACTGGACGGGGGCTTTTTTTATTCTAAAACCCGAGAGCCCTAGATACCTGCTTGTACGCCACCAAGCTCATCCGGATTCTTGATGTGATAATCCTGACGTAACACCTCTTTAAACGCATCAAATTCAGCGTTATTATCAACATCACCGCTTTCGACGCCTGTTTTAAGAGCATTATATAAAACCCGTAAAGTTTCACGTTTATCTTGGGTTAACTCCCCTCCCGGAGTAACATCTTTACTAATTAAATCCGTTCGCCAGGTATCCATAAGTTGGGTGCTGCTTGGTGTTTCCAGAACAGCCTCAACCGGCGCTACAGGCGTAGATTCTGCTGGTATTTCTGCTGTCTCTGCTGTAGGGATTTCCTGGGTAGGCAGTGCAGTCGCAGTTTCTACTGCTGGTGTTGGTGATATTTCCGTTAAATTATCAGAAAAAACATCACCGTATTTTCTCTCAAAATTATTAATTTCTCTATTTATGGTTTCTTTTAAAATACTAGATATTCTGGTATTTCCTTGTTCATTTGCAACTTTCAATGCATCTTGATAGAGAACAATCAATCTGCCTGTGTCGACAGCTTGCCTTTTTGCATTATAAACATCTATTGATGAGTCAGAAAACTTTTCCTTCAATTTATCTAAATAAGATTCATTAAAAATTCTTGAACTTTTTAATGAATATTCACTGACACCAATAATAGAACCATTGACACCTAATTTATAACTACCATTCGGATTTTCATGTATAGTAATTATTCCACCAACTACTCTATCGCTGTTGAAATCTAATTTAATCTCTGCTGGCGCTGTTTCTATGGGTATTACTGCTTCTGCTTGCGCTGCTTCGGCAGTTGGTTCTTGTGTTGTAATTTGTTCAGCACCTGATCCCTCTGGAGTTTGTGCTTCTGGCGCAGGTGCTGTAGTTACTACTACTTCAGGAGTAGTCGATATGGTTGCACCCTCTTCCTCAACCAAGTCTTGCCGTATCTCTAATCCATGAGATGATTTTTGTATTTGGCCTTCTGGATATCGCAATGGCTGCGAATCTTCGCCGGTAGCTACCTGCTTATCTCCAGAATTATCAACTTCATAAAAACGACCAACTTCGTCAGGTACTTGTACTGCACGCATATTCACTACCTGCTCGTGGCGCACCCCATCAGTATCAACAAAATGAATAGTCCGCGGCTCCCACTCTTCGCTTTGTGGTAATTTGGTTGATTTGGAAAGGCTAAGAAATTCGTCCACTTGTTTCTCAAACTCTTGGGCGTTAAAATGATTTTTTTGCACCGTACCATCAGCAGAAGCCCACAATCCAAGCCGTTTAAAATCATTCCTATCAAGCACTGCATCCTCTCCCGCAAGCCAAGAAACAAAAATAGTTGATGATTGCTCATCCAAGCCATGCATGCGCCCGAGCTTTCCGGAAAAATCAGCAAGTTTTTCCGGGTTTGCGCTCCCAAAATGGAATACACCTTCGCCATGTCGCATCTCACCATCCAGCATCTGCGCAAGCCCTGCAGTATACATATCACGCACATCCTGGTACTGGTCCGCAAACGGCTCCAAATCATCTAAACGATTGGCGGCCAGTTTGTGCGCTTGCGCGGGATCAGTCGCATCACTGTAACGGCGCACGTCTTCCCATAATCCGACGAGTGCTTTTTCTCGCGGATCGGACGTGCGCTGATAGATTCTCTGTATTGCATCCAGTAATCGTGGCAGTTTACGCTCAGTTGGCGCAATTGTTTCCACTGGCGAAGTTTTTAACTCTGATGCAACAACTGCCGCTTGCTCGTGAACAACTGGAACGTATTCGGCATCAGGCACAACTTCCGTATTCGCAACCGCGCTCGCTTGGTTCGCTTCAAAAGCAGCTTTGACGCGCGCGTTTTGGCTGTAATCTTCCACGAAAACATGCTTCTTCTGCGCGGCATTCACAATCTCGCTCCATGTTTCCTGTTTATTCTTCGGCAGTTCTCCTATTGCGCCATCCATGCTTCCTGTCTTGGCAAGATCATCCGCATGCGCCTTAAGGCCATCAACCAACTGTTCAAATTTTTCTGAATCTTTTATGGTAAGTGTTTGATTTTCTACGTCGTATTCCAGTGACTCACTAAATAACTGCGACAACTTATCACCTCCTTGGGGTGTCCATTGATCCATGAATCCCGCATTGCCACTCTCTAGTGCTACACGCAAATTCGCTGCCATGTTCAAAATTTTTGCAGCCTCTTCCGGATCTAATGTTTCTCCAAACTCACCAACGTACTGCGCCGCAACCAAACGATCCAGTATCTGCTCTAGCTTACCTAAATTGGCATTCTCTTTTGCGGCCTCTGTCATATCAAGACGCAAATGGCCATCTACAATCTTGAATCCAAAATGTTCGGCAGTTTGTGCTATACGTTCTTGGTCTGTTATGTCAGCCACTTCTGGCGCTTCTGGAGTTGAATTTACTTCCGGTGCCTCGGGTATAGTATGTTTCTGTGCATTAAACAATCCTGCATCAGGCCTGCCGATAATTTTAGACCCAACGTGATTCATGTTAAAAATGGCGGGTGCAGTGGCTAATCCTTCAACGGCACGCGGGCTAGGTGGTGGGATATTATCTCCACCTAATGGTGGTCTTCTGGATTCACCGTAGGAGTATTTTAAAAAGTCGTTAATTTCCTGGCGCGCTTCATTACCAAGATACACAGCACTTGCACCAGAAACACCCCCGACCAATGCTCCGCCAACTTGCGCCCCAAGCCGCTTCATCATTTTCGCACGTTTCGTACCCTCATTGAATCCTTCCCGTTTTTTAACTTGCGCATCCGCCAAGCGGAACCCGCTATACGCTCCCAAGAGGCCGTATGCAATCGCCCGATATTTTTCCGGCGCCCAATGGTTAAAGGCACGCGCTCCTAATCCAAAACCCGTATAAGTTGCAACCTCTCTCGCGGTACCCCGGCTCAAAACATCCTGAATTTTGCCTTTTTTCTCCAGCCCCTCTTTACGCTCCTTTGCCTGATGCACTTGGCGCTCAAGGTCCAAAGATGCCTCGGTCATATACAAAGTTTGCAGAGCCGCTGAAATTTCAGCTTCCTGTAGAGTGAGGCGATCAATATCTTCTGGTTTTGTGTTTGTGCTAGTAAGCGTTTTCTCTAACTTTGCTTGATACTCTTTCCTGCGCTCTTCAAAAGCCGCGCAAAGCCCTGACTTATCTTTAATCTCTCCTTGTATATACTGCGCGCGGATATCCTCCCAATTCGCTCCTTTTTCGCCTGTTTCCTTTGCTTCTAGTTGTTCCGCTTTTTTGACACGAATACCATCAAGAATAGTGTCCCGATACCGTTCGGCAATTTTTTTCTGATCTTCGGTCCTTTCCGTTGGATCCGTATTCAATAATTCTGAAATGGAACGTTCGTATTCTTGAACTTTTTTCTTGTTATCCCATTTCTTTTTTGCCCACCGACCACCGACGAGCACCGCAAGTGGAGCCGCAAGCCCCACGCCGCCGACAACTGTCGCCGCAGTCGTCCCGACTCCAACCCCGAAAGCCACGGCGCCCAGTGCTACCCCCTTACCTACACCCAATGTGGTCGCCATGGAAATACTTGAACGTGTCATGGCTCTGCCCAAAAACCCCTTGGTTCGTTGCTTAAAACTTTTTTTTGAATCCTCATCCTGTTTCTTTGTTTGTTCCTCTTGATATAAATCATGCGCCGCCGCAGTGTGACTCAGCTCCATGAGATCACCCAGTTGCTGGACAAATTCATCTTTAGACAAACCAAGTGATTCACGTAATTCATCCAAATCCCCCAAATCAACACCCTCCATGCTTTGGCCACTCTCTTCGTAAGCTTCCATGACGCGCTCCACAGCGCTGCCAAATTTTTTTTCTACGGTTTCCTGATCAAGCAGTTCAATGCCTTTTTCTTTGCCATACCGTTCTTGCAACCCAATAAGCCGCGCTTCTGTGCGGTATGCTGCGACCAGTTCGTCCGCTTTCGTATGCGCTTTTTCCGCACGATCAAAAAGCTCATCAATACGTTCAGTGCTCCACTCTTCATCTTTTTCTATTTGTTTTCCAATAAATTCATGCGCGAGGCGTAAATTCTCAAGGTCTTCACCCCACCGCAGCGTAATGCCTTCGCGCTGGATTTCCAATTCATTCAACTCCTGCTCCAATTCAAGAAACCGCGTATGTTCGCTTTTTATTTCAGCCAGTTTTTCATCCGGATGTTCGGGTATGAATCGCGATTCACCTTCAGACATAAGATTATGATGATTTATTGGTGTGGCTTACAGTACTCATGGGCTTTTTTATAAGCTGCTCAAGCTCATCGTGCGCAGTTTGATACTGTTTTTCAACGACGGCAAATTCACTGTCAAAATTCTGCCGCAGTGCGAGCAGTTTTTGAGTAGTGTTTGTTTGATTTACTGCCTGTTTTTTTGAATTCATAGGTATAGTATATCACGAATTTCCTTGGCGCGCTTTTTGTGCTTCTTCTATAAATTCCAGTGCATAGGCCTTGAGAGTCAGTACGACTTTTTTCTCAAAATCAGGTATTGCGTTAACAATAAACTTATTGACCGCGGAATCGTTCGCTGGATCCTTGCTTGTGGTTGCCAAGCGCTCATATTCCTTCAACTGATCCTCCGGCAGTTCTCCAAGCGCCATCAAGCCGATACGCTCGGTTGCCTCTGCTATAATTTGCTGCTTGAATTCCTCCTGCGCCGCATCCGGCAGCTGCGCAAAACCGGCCGCAGAAAGCACGCTATCCGCAAATTCGCTTAAATTGTATGGCTGGTTCTGCATATCTGCTCCCTGTTATAAATTATTGTATTCTTTTTGTAAAGCGCGGTATTGTTTACGAATATTCCCGAACTCACCCCAATTACCGTCTTTAAGAACTTGCATTCCTTGTATTTCAAGTTTCTGTAATTGCATTTCAATTTCTTCTTTTCGATTAGCAGGCTCGCGTCTTTCTGGTTCGGCTGCAGGCTTTGATTCCGCCGGTGTACCTATTCCTTGTTCTGGATCAAATTCCACCTTCTCCGCTCGGGCTAGTGAGCCCACGCCTATGGCTTCACTCCCAACACTCTCCGCCGGACCCGCCAGTTTTGCCTTGATCTCTTCCAAAGTGACGCGCAATTCGGTAGTGGGATTTCCTTTTAGAATGTAGTGCCCGCGTACATTATACCCATCAGGCAGATCAAAATCAATCCTTTTCGCGCTCTTTAAAAAGAATTGCTTGCTCTCCGGAAGCCACACCAAATACGCGCCATAGCCGCTGGCGCGAACCGCGTCAAAGTCCATGGGCACGCTTCGCTGCCACTTGCCGGACGCATCTTTTTTGCCGAAGTCAATAAGCACTTTTCCGTAGCGCCTCTCTCCGGTATCAAATACCTGCTGCCCCGCTTCCTCAATCTTCTTGATTGCCTCAACAGATTCTTTTTTGGATCTCTCCCAGCGTTCATGGACCTTTTCAAACGCCTGTCTCTGATTCTCGTTCCTCAATGGATTACGGATGAATGTAAACTGTTTGAGGTATTCGTCTGGAAGGGCCTCATACGGCGTATAACCGGTCTTTGCTTGCTCTGTAAAAAACTTTTTCATCTGCTCAACATCTAAGTTGCGTGAAAGGCTCGCAAAATTACTCCCGAAATTCTCAAACAGCTCCTGGGCTTCCTTGTCGGTAAATGCTTTATTGTCTTCTTTGGTGATGTACTCGACCATAGCATCAAGCCAGGGCTGTTTTTCCAAAACCCCGATCTCCGGGTTCGAAAGTGTTTCATACAGCAATTTGGATGCGGAAATATCGCGGGACGCATAGGGATTGTGGTGGTCAAACGTAAGCCGTTCTCCTCGCTTGTCCGCAGTCACTCCGAGTGTGTTAGAAGTATCCAAAACCACCCCGGACTCAGATGTTTTGCCTTGCGCAACATAGCTGACTGAATTACTAGGAATCTCAATGCCCGCTTCTTTTAATAAAAACAAACACGCGCTGCCGTCGATGTCTGTCCACCGATCAACGCTGGGCGTGCCGGTACTTGGATCGGCCTTGCCATATGTACCGTGCACCGTGAATTCAGTCCAATATTTTTTGACAAGCTCCTTAAACCGGGCTTGGCGTTCTTCCGGCGCGCTAAGCGGGGTTCCGTCTTCTGCAGTCTGTAATTCCTCGTAACTTTTTAGCTTATCAATGGTATACAACGCAGCTGCACGAACCGGATCGCTTTCTTCTTCGGTAATATATGGTTCACGTTCCGCGACTTTGGGGACTTCAATAGTTTTTTCTGTTGACTGTTCTACTTGTGCAACAGGAGCACTATCTGATTCCGCAGAGAGTGCCACGGTGAGCGCAACATCAAGTTCATTCGAAAGCCCCCCAACAGCCTTCTCCCATTTTTTATATTCTCCTGACTTAAAACCATCGGCCAAGGCTTGTAATTTTTTTGTAACCGCCCGAATCCGCGCAACATGTCTTATATTCATTGCCTCGGAAGTCGCGCGCTCAAGCCGTGCTTGCGCACGAGAGAGAGTAATGCCAACCTCTTTTGTAATACTCGTGTTCATCCTTGTGCCCAACTTCGTCTTGATAATCCGCAATGCTTCTTGTGCTTGTGAAACAATTTCCGGTGCGCTTTCGGGTAATGATTCAACGCGCTCGGGCTTGGCAACGGCCTCTGGAGCGCTTGGCGCTACTTCCGCTCTTTGAGAAACGCGGGTTGCTTCAACTTCCTTTTGAATCTGCAATCGCGCTCGTTCTGCATCGTATTCAGCCGCGATTTTATCGGCTTCCGAAGTAAAAGGAAACATACCTGCCGCTAAAATACGCGCGTCAAGATCTTTATTTGCTTCAAGTCCGCCTGCTTCTCGCTCGGCGCGCAGTTCTTGTGCAAGCGCCACAATGCGCGCCTCCTGATCTGCCTCGGGGCGCTCCTTTGCAACTACCTCAACTTGCGGCCCAGCTTTGGCTTTGGGTCCCGCACGCTTGGATGACACTTTTTTGGGTCGTTCAATGGCTTGAATTCGAGAAAATGCTTCCTGTACTCTCTTGTTCCATGTCTCATTGCGATCGAGAGGTTTGACTTTCTGGTACAACCGCAACAGTTCAAGTTCTTTCTCTAGCCTCTTCTTTTTTACCTCATCATCCGAAGATGCAATACGTGCGATAACTGATTCAATGGTCTGGGTAAGCTCGCGCCCGAGCCTCTGGGATTCGGTTTCTGTTGCTTCGGGCGCCACAGTTGCTTCAGGCTCAGCAGGAGGAGCCGCTTCTGACCCGTTTCCGCCACGAACCGGCACGGCGACTACTGCCTCCGACTGAATTTTACGCAAATCACCTTGCGTCTCTTTCAGTACTTCGGCCTCTGCATTTGGATCGTTGTAGCTGTTATCTGCCAGCGCTTCCGCTAAATCCTGTAATTTTTCTATTGCTGCCGCATGTTTTTCCGGATCTTTTTGAAAATCTAGTTTCGCTGCTTCAATGTCAGCCAAAAGACGACTCCGCGGCGTCTCCGTCGGAAGTTTAGAAGCGTCCACGCGAGCAAGTTGCTCTTTTAGTCCCGGCGCCACATCAACATTACGATTTTCTTTGTACGACATGCATATAGTATACCACAAAACAAAAACCGCCGACAACGGCGGTTTCGCACATATCGCATCAACAACAATTATCGCCTGCTACGCTTCTCCCACTCAACCAAGAGCGGAGACGCGAGAAAAATTGAGGAATACGTTCCAACAACCACGCCAATAATCAAGGCAAGCGCAAAATTCTTAATGGAATCTCCGCCGTAAAAGTAAATTGCCCCAAGCACCAAAAACACAGTCAACGAAGTGTACACGGAACGCCGCATGGTTTCGTTAACGCTCCGATTCACGATCCAATCAAACTCATGGCGATGATGATCGCGGGAAAGATTCTCGCGTGTCCTATCAAATACTATAATGGTATCGTTCACGGAAAATCCAAGAATAGTCAAAAGCGCAGTGACAAACAAAATATCAATTTCAATGCCTGCGACTTTTCCTAAAATGACAAACACGCCTGTTGGGATAATTACATCATGTCCAAGCGCAACAACAGCAGATACTCCATATTTCCAAGAAGAAACAGGGTCTGATACTTTCCGGAACGCCCATGCGATATACAGCACAATAGCAACAATCACGGCAACCATGGCATAGAGGGACTTCTGCTTAAGCTCTTCGCCAATAACCGGACCAATGGATTCGAACCGGTCTTCGATAACAACTGAGATACCGCCAATAGTAGTGGTTCCTGATTCTGCAATAGGCGCGCCTTCTACTTGAATGTTTACGGGATTGCCATTACTATCAGTTGCTTGAATGCCAGAGGTATGTACCGAAGCTTCTGTATCTGCAGAAGCAGTTCGCTCGTCTTCTGATAATTGCTGAACAAACTCCGCGTTCAAACGTCCAATAATAGCCTGATGCTGTTCTTCGGTAACATCCTTAAAGCGAAGCAAAAAACCATGCTCACCAGTTGGCTGCACCTGCACTGAAGTAAGTACTGGATTCTCTCCAGTGATCAATGCGGAAGTAATACTGCTCGTATCCGCGCTTATGCGAGAATCCATGGTAATTTCTAAAAGCGAGCCTCCGGTAAAATCAATACCAAGATTAAGGCCAAATAGAGCAATGGCTGCAATGCTTGCCGCGACGAACGCGCCGGAAATCGCAAAATATATTTTTCTGTGTCCAATAATCTGCATAGGTATTATTTATGCTCCCCAAAGCCACTTTTTACTAGAAAGGAAGCGGCTGCGGCCTGCTAATTCAATAAATACGCGTGTAATAATAATGGCGCTAAACATAGAAATCAACACGCCGATTCCCAACGTAATAGCAAATCCTTTAATCACCGAGGATCCAAACCACGCGAGGATCAAGCAAGTGATGAGCGTGGAAACATTTGAATCCCGAATGGAGTTCCACGCGCGGTCAAATGCCACATTTACTGCATGGCTAAATGCGTTTCCAGCTTTTAATTCTTCTCGCAGACGCTCAAAAATAAGAATATTTGCGTCAACTGCCATACCAATGGAAAGCAGGAATCCAGCAATGCCGGCAAGTGTTAAGGTAACGGGAATCAGTTTAAACAAAGCAAACACGATACTTGTATAAAACAAGAGAGCAACCACTGCAAGCACTCCTGAAACGCGGTAGATAACGAGCATTAAAAGCGCGACCAGAATAAATCCAATAAGCCCGGCAGTAACGCTTTTTGAAACAGATACGGCGCCGAGCGTAGGACCAACGGTCTGCTGGCTGATGAGGTTGATAGGGACTGGCAATGCGCCTGCGTTCAATCGCTCCACTAAGGCGCGCGCTTCGGGAATGGTAAAGTTTCCGGAAATAACCGCTTGCCCGCCGGAAATCTTCTGTTGGACAACTGGAGCGGAAATCAAATTTCCATCAAGAAAAATACCAATACGCCTGCCTACGTTGTGGTCGGTAAGATTTTCAAAAAGATTCGCGCCTTCTTCGTCAAACGTAAGCCCGACTTGCGCGGAGCCAGAAAGGTTATCAAACTGCACCTCACTGCGGTCAAGCTGCTTTCCGCCGAGCTCAGTAGTGGCCCATGGATCATACTGCGGAATATCCCCTTCTAATGATTGCGTGCGGAATAGAATATGCCGGCTACGTACTTCTTCCACTTGGCCGCCATTTCCATTATCAACCTGGCGGGATTCAAGCCGTTGGATGATGTGGTATCCAAATTCGCTTTGAACCGGCTCAATAGTTGTTTCCCCTTCGCCAGTTAAATCACCAAACAGCGCATTGGCAAATGAATCAACAAGCTGATCGCGTCGCATAAATCCTAAGTCCCCACCCTGGGAGGCGCTTCCCGGATCCTCGGAAAGACTGGTTGCAAGTTCTGCAAAATTTTGTCCTTGCGTGCTGATAATCTGCTGGATAGTATCTTTTGCTTTTTTAAGCTGGTCTGCATTGAATTTTTCGCGCGTTGCGCGCTCCTCTTTGCTCAATGGAACCGGTGTGGGCGCGCTTGCTTCGGTTTTGAACTCCAAAAGCGGGGTTGCGCCAATCTGGCTGATTGCCTCGTTTACATCAAACACTCCGGCAAGCTCAACAATAATGCGCAGATGGTCACCTACTTCTGCTACCTGCACCAAGGGTTCGGAAACGCCCAAGGCGTTTACACGGCGTTCAATAACATCCCGCACACCAGATATGGCGGTTTGTGCATCACTAAACGAAACCTGGGAAGTGTCTGCCTCATACACCAAATGGCTGCCCCCTTGAAGATCCAAGCCAAGGTGCGTCCGAAACCGCTCAAACCAATACTTTGCCGGCCACTGGTTTGGCAAGTGGTCCACAAAAATAGAGCCCGAGATAAACCCAAGGACTATGATAAGCGAGAATAGCGCCCAAATTTGTTTCCTATTTGATACCATGAATACCCTCTATACTAACCAGTTTTTCGTAATTGCGCAAGCCCTGCGGTGAATTAGATACCCACTGTAGTTCTCGCGGCTTTTTTATTTATAGACTACTGGCCTGTTGAATTAATTTTTCGGTTAATGCTTTCGGCAAACCAATAATAGTTTCCATCTCTCCTTTTATTTCTTTTATAAATGGATTAAAAAAAGGATGTTCAACACAAAAAGCTCCAGCATGATTAAATGTATCTCCTGATCCAACGAATTTTAGTATATTATCTTTTGGGATTGGATTAAATATAACTGTAGCCTCTGATACTCCATCAAATCTTTCACCTGTTTTAGTATTGGATACAGTAACAGCACTTACAAGAATTTGCGGAACACCTGCTGAAACTGCTTTTAAAAATAAAAAAGCTTCTTCTTTATTGACTGGCTTCTCTGTTATTTTACCATTAACAACTACAACAGAATCTGAAGTAATTATAATTGCATCTTCTCGTACTTTTAAAAGAACATTATCAGATTTTGCGTTAGCAATTTTAAGGGTAAGTTTTCTTGGGTCAGAATCTCTTATTGCTTTTTCATCAATATCAGGTACTACAACATCAAAAACATATCCCATTTGGGTAAGTACGTTTTTTCGTCCTTGTGATTGCGAACCAAGAATTATTTTCATATCGTTTTAAATAACCTATAATAATGCCCCATAGCAGGCTATATTAAATTATTTTAGACAAATCGCCGTTGATAATAACCGGCGCAACTGCCTCGATTTCAGATTTGTAGTACGGAATATCTGGAATCGGATTATATAAAAAAATTTTTTGATTAAGCACGTGCGCAAACCCAATTTCCATTAATGTGTTTCCGCCGATATAATTTTTAATGCCGCGCTTATCAAGATTCAGCACCAGCACCGCGTCCCCTCCTTGCATGGCATTCCAAAATTCCCTAATCGCATCCATGGTATTTTTTTGGTGAATTTTGACGCGCTCTTTTTCTTCGTCACTCTTTCCAAGAAATGCTTCGTAAAACTTGGTAATAAACGCATCATGCCCCATAGCAATAAGCGCGTCCCGCGCCTCGAGCATTTTTTTGGTGTGATGCATGCTGCTGATAATTCCAATACGCATATAATTATTTTCTGTTTAAATCTTTACACTGCATTATGTATTCCAATCTTTGCCGGACACGCCCGCCTGGCGCAGCAGTTCAGACACAAGCGATTTAGATATATCTCCCTTGTGAGGATTTGGAATAATTAATCTTTTGGCGCCTTTCGTCATAAATAAATGACGGCCTCCGGAATACGGACCGTCAAACCCTAACGCACGAAATTTCTTTACCAGTTTTTTCCAGGATATGCTGCTAGGCATACTCCTTCATTCGCGCCTTTGAATTGATTTTCAATTCAGGGATGTCTTGTCCTTTGTGCAAAGAAAACATAATCCAGTCCTCAAGCGCTGACTGTAGCTCTTCTCTGCATTTTTCCAGTTTTTTTTCGTTCGCCCAAACACCCTTAAGGCCGGGAATCTCGCCAAAGTATGTCCCATCTTTCAGTAGTTTGTAGTGGGCTTTTTTGAGTTGTCTATCAATGTATTCGCTCAACATAAGTGTAGTATACCAATAATTCGGTGGTGTGTCTAATTACCATTGCATGGCTCGTGATGGTTTTTATGACCACTTGACGTGCGCGCTATTTCCCATGACACTTCTTAAATTTCTTTCCGCTTCCGCATGGGCACACATCATTGCGCCCGACCTTTTCTCCGCTAAACCGGTTACGATCCGGCGAAGCTAGGGAGCTGGACGCGGTTGTAGCTTGCTGGAGGAACCTCGTTCCAGACTGCGAGGATTGCTGACCGGGACGCTCGGTTTTCTCGGACATCTCCTTTGCAGGCGCACTAAAGCGCAAGCCACGCAACGCCGAAAGGCTCGAGCCAAAAGAGTTTAAAAGTTTTTGTGCCTGCTCTGGCGAGGATGCACCCTGTATTTGCATAGATCGCGCTGCCAGCACTTTGTAGATGCTATACACAACTTGATTCTGGACCGAAGATAAAAGCTGCTTAAACAATCCATACGCATCGCGCTTATATTCAACAAGCGGATCCCGCTGGCCATACCCGCGCAACCCAACTGCAGTGCGTAGGTTATCCAATGCATCCAAATGATCCATCCACAGTGTGTCAATTGAATTCAAAAGCACACCTGCCTCAATCTGCTTGAGTTGCTGCTCGTCATTGATAACTTTTGCCGCCTCCTGGTACACGCTTTCGGCTTTTCCTTGCAAATACTCAATCAGCTTTTCGCGGTCTCCGGATGAGGCAGCTTCTTTTATATCGAGCGCAGTATCCGGCGGAAATATAGTTGCCACAGTCTGCTCAATTTCTGTAAGGTTCCATTCATCTTGATTGGACGCAGATGTGTGCAGATTTACTACTTGGACGATTTCAGCATCAATCATTTCAAAAATTTGATCCCCAAGATCTTCTTCGGATTCCGCTTTAAGAATGCTTTTACGACGCTTGTAAATTGCCTCGCGATGGCGGTTGGCAACATCATCATACTCAACCACGTGCTTGCGAATATCAAAGTTATTGCCTTCCACTTTTTTCTGCGCGGATTCAATGGAGCGGGACACCATCTTGTTCTCGATAGGCATATCCTCGGGCACGCCTAAACGGTTCATCATATTCTTAATGCGGTCGCTGCCAAAAATGCGCATCAAATCATCATCAACCGAGATGAAGAACTGGGATGATCCGGGATCGCCTTGCCGGCCGCTTCTGCCGCGCAGCTGGTTATCAATTCTGCGCGCCTCGTGCCGCTCTGTTCCCAGCACGTGCAAACCACCGAGCTTTTTAACCTCATCTGCCTTTGACGCATCATAGGGCATGCCACCAAGCACAATGTCCACGCCGCGGCCAGCCATGTTCGTGGCAAGCGTAACTGCGCCAACTCTGCCAGCGAGGGAAATAATTTCAGCTTCACGCTCATGGTTCTTTGCATTTAAAATCTCGTGCTTGACGCCGGCCTTCCCGAGCAATTCCGCAAATTCCTCGTTCTGCTCGATTGAAATGGTACCGATGAGCATAGGCTGGCCAGCTTTGTTGCGATTCTTAATTTCTGCAATTAAGGCATCATACTTTCCTTTTTTGGATTTATACACGCGATCCCCCAAATCAAGACGCATAATTGGCTTGTTCGTGGGAATCACAAACACGTCTAAACCATAAATCTTTCGGAACTCCTCTTCCTCGGTCTTGGCGGTTCCGGTCATTCCCGAAAGCTTGGGATACAAGCGGAAATAATTCTGGAACGTAATAGTGGCAAGGGTTCTGGATTCGCGCTTTATTTCCACACCCTCTTTTGCCTCGATTGCCTGATGCAAGCCCTCGCTGTACCGGCGGCCGCTCATCATGCGGCCGGTAAACTCATCAACAATCACCACTTCCCCCTCTGCCACCACATAGTCACGATCTTTTTCGAATAATGTTCGTGCTTTCAAGGATTGCTCTAAATGGTGCACCACCGAGAGGCCGCCTTCGGTATAGATATTCTCCATGCCAAGTGAGCGTTCCATTTTTTTAATACCAGCTTCGGTAAGCGTTGCAGCGCGCATTTTTTCGTCCACATTGTAATCTTCATTCTCAATAAGATTTTTAATGAGCCCTGCGTAGCGATAGTATTGGTCCACTGGCCGGTCATCAGGCGCGCTAATAATCAAAGGCGTACGCGCCTCGTCGATAAGGATTGAGTCAACTTCGTCCACAATGGCAAAATTAAAATCGCGCTGCACCATCTGTTCCGCTCGGGCAACCATATTATCGCGCAAGTAATCGAACCCGAACTCATTGTTTGTTCCGTAGGTGATGTCTGCTTGGTACGCTTCTCTGCGCTCTACGGGACGCAAATGGTCGTAGTCGATTTTAACCATGGGCGAAACCGTGAGTAATTCTTTTTCCTCTTGCTCTGTGTCCGCGGTTACGCCAGGATCATAGAGGTATGATTTTTCATGCTGAATAACGCCGATAGATAAACCCAACAAATTGTACACCTTTGCCATCCACACTGCGTCTCTGCGCGCCAAATAGTCATTGACTGTTACCACGTGCACACCCTTACCGGTAAGCGCATTAAGGTACACGGGCAAGGTTGCGACCAATGTTTTTCCTTCTCCAGTGCGCATTTCCGAAATAGCGCCCTGGTGGAGCACCATGCCGCCGATTAACTGCACGTCAAAATGACGCATACCTAAGGTGCGCTTCGAGGCTTCGCGAACAACTGCAAACGCTTCCTGTACTATGCCATCCAAGGACTCGCCATCTGCAATGCGTTTTTTAAACTGTTCGGTGCATGCTGCAAGCTCTTGATCTGTTTTCTTTTCAAACACCGATTCCAGGGCATTAATTTTCTCTGAAACAGGCTTAAGCTTTTTCTTAATGTGCCTATCTCCGGGGTCGCCGAGTAGTTTGTCTAAAAATGTCATACCACTATTCCTCTATTACTATCTATTACTGCCCACGCTTTCGTTTTGTTATGATTTTATCTTTAAGGTCTCGTGATTGGCGTTCCAATTTTTCAGCAACAACATCAAGCGCAGAAAGGATATCTGCCGCAGTTTCCACAGAGCGCAGAACAGTGCCCGGCACATCAATATTCACTTCAACACGATACACATCTCCGCTCTTGTGGTGCTGGTCGCGAGAAACATCAACCCGAACTTGTAGCACATCCACATTGCCCTTGTACTTTTTGAGTGATAGAAGCTTTTCCTCAAACTGATCTTTAAGCTTTTCTGGTAGCTCAACGTTTTTTGTATAGAATTGTATTTTCATATAGTACTATTGCGTCATCCTAAACTCGTTTCAGGATCTGTTTTTATACGTATCAATTCTACCACACTTTTATGCAGATTTAAAGCCTAAAAATACCCTAACATAAGCCAAAATACTAGATATTGACAAAAATGTTTACATATGCTATAATTATATGATATAATAACCGAAATCAAATCGTTCTCTAACAACCAAAAGGAAGGAGGTAAACAAATGCCCGCCTGTTGTGCAGAAGAACGGGGGGCAAAAACTGCGGACCAAAATCGAGCAACCATTGACGAAAACATGTGGGCGCTCGGAAAGTCCGACGAGAGGCTAGAGCGGTTCTTTTGGCTCATGCGTCTCGAGAAGGGCCTGCCCCTCAACCAGGTTGTCATCAGGGCAGGAACAGAGCTCACCGATGAACGCGGCGACCCCATTAGGTCTGAGCGCACCTATGCACTCAAGAGGCTCTATGAGGTACGCGAAACACCGGCGTTCACGGAGCGCTTTGCTCAATACATAAGGATGATGTAGACCCCCCTACACCATCTACCTTGGGCGCAAGCCCCCACATTTCGCGGCACCGGGATAAAACCCACAGCTGCGGATAAAGACGAAAGGTAGTGCGCCATGAGTGTAAGACAGCCCCAGCAGCAGCATCTCAACGACGCGGATCTGCTCTCGCGGATTCATGTCGTAGATGTTCCGCGGCAGGCACATGCAGAGCGTGCTGAGCGAATGCAGCGCGTGGTTGCAGGACGCGCGATCCACGGTGGTGGCGCTATTATTCAGGCCCTCAACGCCGAAATCGCCTTGGCCGCACGAAGCGGACGCTGACATGGACACTGACGAACTCGACGGCTCCTTCGCCTACTGGTTCCAATACGGCGCGAACGAGGCCAAGTTGCACCCGAACCAGGCGTGCGACCGAACCCAGTTCATTCCACGCGACCAAAAACCGGTCGTCGATTCCGACGACCAGGACTTGAACTAGAGCTTCCCCGGCTCTAGTCTCTCCGAACCAAGGCCGACGACATGTATCCCCCACGTGTCGTCGGCCCTTTCTTTGCCAAAAAAGGGGACCAAATGCTCGTGATTATCTTGTGTATTATGTTCGTATGCATACTGGTAGGCGGTGGCATCTGGATCGCTACAAAGGAATACCCCGCGTACCAAAAAAGCCTGCACGAACCTAAAGAAACCATAGCGCGACTGGGTCCGCAATGGGAAAAATTCCAAAAAGACCATAACGCAAAAACAAAAAAAGGTAAATTCGCGCGGGAGTTACGAACTAATCCCATCCTCAAAAATGAACGGAATGGCCTCCGTAAACCACTCGACAAAGCCGAAAGAGAAATCGCTGCGTTGAGGCGCAACTGGATCATTCTAATCGGTATCTGGACCACGCTTTGGTTCGGATGCCTGATCGCAGCCATCGTGCTCAAGCAGTAAAACAATGCATGTAGTAAAGGCCCGAGGTTCTCTAACGAGAGAACCCGGGTCTTTTTTTTATAAAAACATCACCCCGATACCAAGGGGTCTAACGTGAATTCTGGCATAGATCCTTCGACTCGGTCGCTACGCTCCCTCGCTCAGGATTGACGAGAGTGTGGCTTTAATCCTACGCACACCAGCGGAAGCTGATTCCTCTTTGGTAATTTTGAATGCTCCGAGCACCCCCGTGTGCACAACGTGCGGGCCACCGCAAATCTCTTTGCTTACATCACCAATTGAGTAGACTTTAACCTTATCTCCGTATTTACCCTCAAACAAGCCCATGGCGCCTTTTGCTTTTGCAGCCTCAACAGGCATTTCTTCAACACTCACGGGCAGGTCTTTTTTAATGGCGTCATTCACAAAATCTTCCACCTCTGCAATCTCTTCGGGTGTCATTTTCTGCGGATGCATAAAATCAAACCGCAAACGTTCGGCCGTGATGTTGCTCCCCTTTTGTGTGGCATGTCCGCCCAACACACGATGCAATGCCGCGTGCAATAAATGTGTTGCAGTATGATATTTAATCGCCGCTTCCCCGTGGTCTGCCAAACCGCCTTTAAACTTGCCCGCGGAAGCAGTGCGGGAGAGATCCTGGTGCTTGTTAAATTCTTCGTAAAACCCCTTTTCATCAACATCCAGCTCATGCTCTCGTGCAAGCTCCTGCGTCATCTCGAACGGGAATCCGTAACTCTGGAACAAATCAAACGCATCTTTTGCTCCTATCACTCGGCCAGCGGCTTTTTCGGACGCAACTAACTCATTAAACCGTTTAAGCCCGCGCTCAAGTGTTTTTGTAAACCTCTCTTCTTCGGCCCCTAGAACCGAAACAATAAGTGTGTGATTCGCGCGGACCGATTCGTATACGCCATCAAAAATAGCAAACACTTCCTGCGCAAGCTCTCCTAAAAACGCGCCGGAAATACCCAACAAACGGCCATGGCGCACTGCGCGCCTAATCAGCCGCCGCAATACATAGCCCTGCTCAACGTTTGAAGGAACTGCCCCGTCTGAAACCATCATAACCGAGGCACGAATATGGTCCGCAACAATGCGGAATGATAATTCGTTGTCTTGGTACTTTTGGCCAGACAACTGCTCCAATTTTTTAATGAGAGGGCTCAGCGTATCAATCTCAAATACCGACTCCATGCCGTTCAGCACGGCAACCGTCCGCTCCACACCCATGCCAGTATCCACATTTTTCTGCGCAAGAGGCACGTACAATCCGTCAGATTGCTTGTTATACTCCATAAACACATTGTTCCAAATTTCAACGTACTTGCCGCACCCGCAGCCTGGCTTGCAATGTGCGCCACATGCTTCCTTGTCGGTATCATAAAAAATCTCCGTATCCGGCCCGCAGGGTCCGGTTTGTCCGGCAGGCCCCCACCAGTTGTCTTCGCGGCCCAATGCAAAAATCCGCTCCCCCTCTTTCGCATCAATCCCAACTGATTTAAATTGCTCCTGCCAAAGCTTAATTGATTCCTCATCTTTTGGCACCTCACCATCACCCTCATATACGGTGACATACAGTTTTTCTGGATCAATTGAGAGCCATTTTTTATCCGTCAAAAACTCCCAGCTCCATGCAATGGATTCTTTCTTAAAATAGTCACCCAAACTCCAATTCCCAAGCATTTCAAAAAACGTATTGTGCGTAGTATCCCCGACCTCATCAATGTCGCCGGTGCGCACACATTTTTGCACATCTGCTAAGCGGGTGCCTTCCGGGTGCTTCTCCCCCATCACATACGGCACCAATGGATGCATACCAGCAGTGGTAAACAAAACAGTTGGATCGTTCTCTGGAATCAAAGAAGCAGAAGGGATGATGACATGGCCCTTTTCTTTAAAAAACGCAAAATATTTTTCTCGTAGTTCCTGTGCGGTAATCATGCTCTGATAATACCTAAAATAGGGCTAGGTGACAATACCGCCACCCAAGCACACATCCCCATCATATATAACTACAGACTGGCCCGCAGCAACTGCCCATTGTGGCTTCTCGAACATCACCTCATATGTTCCACCCGCAAGCGGTTTGATGGTGCAATTAGTTAGCGGCTCTCGGTAGCGCGCCCGCCCGGTTATCTCCCCCGTTGTATTCAGTGGGGGTTCTCCAGAAATCCAACTCACCTCATCAATCACGATTTTTGACGCAAACAAACGCTCGTCCTTCGCATTATGTGTGACAATAAGTTGATTTGTGCCAACATCCTTTTCAACCACATAGTAGGGCCCAGTTCCGCCGATGTTTATTCCTTTGCGCTGACCAATAGTGTACCAAAACAAACCTGTATGCTCTCCTACTTTTTTGCCGTCTGCGGTAAAAATGTCGCCTGGCTTATCTTTAATTTTCTGGGATAAGAACTTGCGCAAATCCACATGGCCGATAAAACACACGCCCTGGGAGTCAGCCTTGTCGTGGTTTGGGAGATTGAATTTTTTCGCGAGCTCCCGAACCTCTGGCTTCGTGTATCCTCCAACCGGAAATAATACTTTTGATAATTGCGCCTGGTTCAAACGATACAAAAAGTAGGATTGGTCTTTGTTTGTATCAATTCCCTTAAGCAGTTCGACTTCCCCGTCATCCTGAGCGGAGCGGAGCGGAGTCGAAGGATATAGCGCGGATAAACCTTTATAAGCACTTGACGATATATCCTTCGACTTCGCTCCTCGCAGAGTGCTGCGACTCACTTCGCTCAGGATGACGGTCTTAGTTCGCGCATAGTGCCCAGTTGCAATCGCATCCGCACCTAAAGATAAAGCTTTGTCTAAAAACACGCCGAACTTTATCTGCGAATTGCACATCACATCCGGATTAGGTGTACGGCCGGCTTTATATTCCTTAAAAAAATAATCCAATACTTGGTTCTTGTATTCTTCTTCGAAATCAAGCGTCTCAAACGGAATATCCAGCTTGCTTGCAACTCGCATGGCATCCTCCCTGTCCTCGAGCCACGGACATTCGGACACTTTGAGCCCAAACGTATCCCCAAAATTTTTCATAAAAAAACCAACTACATTGTAGCCTTGTTCTTTTAACAACGCGGCGGACACAGAAGAATCAACGCCACCAGACATGGCGACTGCGATTGTCCTATTATTTGTATTGGGGTATATTGGCATATAGACACTTGATTAAATCATATCCTTGCCCTAAAAACAAGTCAAAACTTTATGGAACTTTTCCTTTTTTATCTTCAACAATTTATCAATCAATACCTGGCTCCTGGTACTTTTAGCCGAGTGCTTTCGCTTACTGGACTAATGGTAATAGTGCTATGGATCGCATACAAGCTTTCCTCAAAAGCCCTGCGTAAGTACATGAAATACCGCGCGCACAAGCCCGACAACGTGCAAATTTTTTTTCTGATCTGGCGGTATGTATGGATGATTGTGGGACTAATTTTTGTGTTGGTTAGCCTTTCTGGATCACTTGCAACACTTGGAATTTCTGCAGCATTCCTTGGTATGGTGCTTGGCTGGTCCCTACAAGCGCCAGTTACTGGATTAGCTGCTTGGCTCATGATTATCTTAAAACGGCCATTCAAAATTGGAGACCGCGTTATTATCGCGGGTATTACCGGCGATGTTACCAATATCACGCTCACGCACGTCTATTTGAACCAAGTTGGCGGAACTATTAGCGGCGAAGAAAAAAGCGGAAGAGGCGTTTTGATTCCAAATGCCATCTTGTTTCAGCAGATTATCCATAACTATACTCTATCCACTCGCTATTTGCTTGATGAAGTAACCATTACCATAACCTTTGAATCGGATATTTCTAAAACCGAAACAATTTTACTCAACGCGGCGCGGGCTATTACGCATGAAATAATTGAAAAAACCGGCATGGAGCCGTTTATGCATACAGAAATTGTTGATTCTGGAATCAAGCTGCGTTTGCGATACAAAGCATTTGCAACGGAACGCCAAAAAACAATGAGTGATATTTCCCGCCTCATCATTACTGAATTTAACAAAGAAGACACCGTGCACTTCGCATACCCACACACGGAAATCGTGTATCGAGAATGAGACAAAGAGAGGTCCTAAAAATCAACTCGGGGCTTCGAAGCAGAGAGTATCTTAAATGCCTCGGCAACAGTGTCGCACACCGCAAACAAATCACGATCGTCTTTATCAATGGTTTTGTATTTTTCGCAGAGCGTTGTGTCGATAAAAGCCAAAAGCGGATCCCAAAAATCGCGGCCATACAAGACAACAGGAACGCGTTCCATTTTTTTTGTTTGAATCAAGGTGATAATTTCGAAAAACTCATCCATGGTCCCGAACCCGCCCGGAAAATATACGTATGCTTGCCCAGCCGCAGAAAGCATTACTTTGCGAGTAAAAAAGTAGTGGAACCCAACGCCACGCGTCACAAATCTGTTGATGCGCTGCTCAAACGGAAGCTGGATATTTAAACCAATGGAATTAACTCCTGCTTCGTGCGCACCGCGGTTTGCGGCTTCCATCATTCCCGGGCCTCCTCCGGTGATAATATTGAATCCAGCATTCCCCAGCTTGCGCGCCAAAGCCTGCGCGTCCTGATAGTAACGATCTTCCTGACCAACACGTGCGGACCCGAAAAAAGAAATGGTTTTTTGATACTGCGCAATAAACTGGAAACCTGTCACAAATTCCGCCATAATGCGGAATATGCGCCAGGTCATTGAATCCGAAGACTGCAAATTTGTTTCCGGAAGCGTCGTTTTTTCGTCCGGCGATTTTGGAATCTTGCAGGCAACTGGATCTATTTGTTTTTTATTTTTCTTTGACATATTTTTCATTTCTTTCAGCCTTGAAACTTTTGGGCTCCATGAGAGAGCGCGTCTGATAAAGAAAGCGAAGGGCCTGTGTCTAGTATACCAGAACCAGGAATTTTTGGCTTGGGCGCTTCTGCAGATGGCGCGTGCTTCCTGGGCTCATGCTTTTGCTCTGGCCGCGGAATCTCCCCGCTGCGGACTTTTTTGAGGCACGATTTGCAATACACAGGCCGCGCACCATCGGGTTTAAACGAAAGCTCTGTTTCGTTTCCACAAATAGCACAGTTCGCCTTAAAAAGAGCGGCAGGGGGATCTTTTTGCTTGTTCATGGCTGGGGAAAGGTCAAGCAGGGGAGCATGGCTACCCGACACAGGCGCCACAGTGATTGGCCGAGGAATACTTGGCCGCGCGTGCGATTGGCTTTGGTTACGTGATTCAGAAAATCGAGCAGGCGCGGCCACACTATTTTCTGAATCATCGGCTCGCCCAGCTTCGCTCCAGCGCATAATTTTTTCTTCAACTACTTCGCGGCTCGTGGCATAGTGCTCACGAGAAACTTTAACGACTTTTTCTTTGTTTTCGGTTTTTCCGGAAATAGGCGGCAACGTAGTTGCGGAAAACGGCTGGCTCGCGATTCCATCAATCATGAGCTTCATGTATACTTCGTACTTCCCCAAATTCACCAAGTCCTCTTCCATAAAGTACGGCTCAAATTCTTTTACCAAAGCCTCGGCGTCTGTTCCGCCAATCCTAAACAGCATCATGGTTCCCACGTTTCCAAATACTGCGGCCTGCACCAACTCATCAAGCTGTTCAATATACTGGTGCGCAATAATCAAATCAAGCCGGTACTTACGAGCCTCGGAAAGAATATTAGCGAACGATTCAGTTGCAAAGTTTTGAAACTCGTCCACATATAAGTAAAAATCTTTGCGCTCTTCTTCGGGAATGTCCACGCGGCTCATGGCCGCCATTTGAATTTTAGTAATAAGCATGGCCCCTAAAAGCGCGGAATTATCCTCGCCGATGCGACCCTTGGCAAGATTCAACAAAAGAATCTTTTTTTCGTCCATTACTTGGCGCATAGTAAATGAAGATTTTACCTGGCCCACGATGTTGCGGATGACCGGGCTGGAGAGAAACTGGCCCACTTTGTTCTGGATCGGAGCAATTGCCTCGCTCTGAAACTTATCCGGATACTTGGAGTACTCATCAATCCAGAATGAACGAACTACCGGATCCGTAACTGTCTGAATGACTTTTTTTCGGTACCCTTTATCAACCAACAAACGCATCACGCCAAGAAGCGTTGAATCGGGATACTCTAAAAGCGCAAGAATGGCGTTACGCAGCACGTACTCTAAACGCGGGCCCCAGGAATCCGCCCACAGTTTTTTAAAGATGCCGATTAATCCCGAAGCAACCAAATGCTGCTGCTCGCGGCCTACTTTTTCGAATACATTAAAAGAAATAGGATAATCCAAATCAGCTGGATTGAAATAAATCACATCATTCACGCGCTCATTTGGAATGTACTCAACCACTTTTTCAACTAAATCTCCGTGTGGATCAACCACTGCCACGCCGTTCCCATTTTGAATATCCTGAATAATCATATTCTCGAGAACCGTAGATTTTCCCATGCCTGTTTTTCCAATCAAATACACATGCCGCCTGCGGTCATCCTGCTTAATACCAAAAACGCGCTTCTGGTTTCGGAAGTTTGTTGCGGCAAGCGTGGTGATTGGTTCTGAATTATTCGGACCAAACATTATTATTTTTATTATTGGCAAGGCAGAGCAAGAGAAACGCAAATCCTTAACATACACATCTTAAAGATTTGCACGAACTAGTACATAGTATACCATAAATCAGCACAAAAACCAAAACTCCTCCGCGTACACACGGAGGAGTTTTGTATAAAAGAGTATGTTGTCTGTTACGCTTGGATTCCATCAACCAACGTAAAGCGCCCGTCACCGTCTTTCTTAAAGCGCTCATCGTTAGAAAGCGCCAAGTACACGGTTCCTTTTTTCACCATGCGCTGTTTGAGCACTTCATCAACAATTTCATCACGCGTAAGGCTTGCATCGGTATTCTTGAGAATAGAAAGAATCACGTCGGAAACCACTCCCGGTACAAAACCCCATTCTTTAAGGCCGTAAATACCGCGGCCAACAAGTACGTAGCGCTCGTCTAAAATGAGCTCATTATGCACGGTTGGCGGATATGCTTTCTTGGCATCAAACTGCGCACCATTAATATGATCTGCAATGTCGCGGAAGTGTAAAGGCTTGCCATGCTTTTTCATGACTAAATAAATTTTGTCGCCCATGCGCTTTGGGGTCACCGTATTCCAATGCGAAAGCCCCCATTCCCCGAACGGATTCGGACGGATGCGTTCAGTGGCGCGCAAATGCGCATGAATTGGTTCTGCTGATTCAGGATCAAAATTAAAATGCAGCTGGTGATCATTAAACACCGGAGTCTTGGTGAATTTTTCGAGTAAATCTTCGCGGGTAATTGGTTCTCCTTGTTCCGAAAGAATGCGTTCAAGCTCGGCAACTGTCTGCTCTAGGCGAACCCAATCAACAAAATCAATACGCCAGCTCGGGCGGAACCCAGTACGCTGTTCACGAACAATACGGTTCTTGGTAAGCTTTTCAAGTAAAAACAAAAGATGCTTGCAATAGGCTTCATCGCTCTGCTCGCCCTGTAAAACATATTCAAGCATGTGCTCTTCAGACATAATGCCTCCATGCTTTTCCAAAGCAGCTAAAACAACCATTTCAACCGGCTTTACGGTTTCTTCAAAATAGTTAAAGCTACGGATATTCCGAATAGCCGCATTTTCAATCTGGCGCACGCGTTCGCGCGTCACATTGTAGTTCTTGCCAATCTGTTCAAGGGTTTCATTACCCTTGCCGTGCAAGCCAAACCTGCGGCGCAGAATGTCCTGCTCGCGGCTTCCAAGCTCACTAAAAAGCTTGCTGATAATTTCGACCGGATTAAAGCTAGCCAAATCTTCTTCTTGCTTTACGGCCATTACTTTATCCAGAATTGAATTGGTTTCGGAAATATTTTCCATGTTATAATGATGAGATAAACTCCAAATTTATACTAATATTAGCTTAAATTCACTAATTTCTCTTAATATCTAAAGCTATAATAGCATAAAGACTATAAAACGTCAAGCATTTGTAATGGTTCAATACCTTGTAATCACTTTGCTACAATATGAGGCATATGTCATATACAACTAACCCCGCGCTTCCTCGGGTACGAATGGAAGCAGTTCGTCTTGTCCGCCAAGGTAAATCCACTCGTGAAGTGGCTCGTCATTTAGGGTATTCACAAGCAGCAATAGTGCAATGGATGAAACGTTCACACC
>Ga0210057_1002528_pt1 | contig 26058 bp, 36 predicted proteins | sample CryGeyCG2114_010_2_FD_183968 | JGI IMG/M metagenome (GOLD analysis project Ga0210057, IMG submission 183968) | Groundwater microbial communities from aquifer - Crystal Geyser CG10_big_fil_rev_8/21/14_0.10 (SPAdes) (version 2) | ecosystem: Environmental > Aquatic > Deep subsurface > Groundwater ...
AAGAACTAAAGGAATCAGAAGCAATATTATTAAGCTTTTAGGATATTTCATTATATTTAATAGAGGGCACCTAATATTTAAGTTTTATGTTTTGCAAATCGAGAAATTTCTTTAATAACTATCTTTTCTTGAATCAATATACAGTTAATCCTATAATTGCAGCAATTAGTAGCAGGATTAGCGAGGATATAACTGGATTGCTTTTAATAACATTTGTAAATACAGCAAATCCTGTTAATGGCGGTATTTCTAATGGGGCACTTATATTTTCTTCACCAACCTCAGAGCTTGGTACAGAAGTTATAGGAGCCGGTGCTGGTGGGATAGAAAGGTTTAAATATCTAAAGATATCTATAGATATTATGGAAACAAAACAATTAAACCTAAAAATACCCAAAAATATCTTAGTTCCTGCGGAAAAGTATTCAAAAGAGTTTGGATTTAGAAATATTCAAGACCTACTTTTAGAAAGTCTAAGAGAAAAGATCTTTGAAAGAAATGAATATGATGAAAACTTTAATGAAAAAGAAATAAAACTTATAGACGAACTAATCAAAACTTCTATAGAACGAAAAAAGATTATCTCTGAAGCTGAATTAGTAAAGGCATTAGAATGAGTTATACCATAAAGGCATTAGAAATATTTAAAGAACAAATAGAAAGATTAGATGAAAAATCAAAAAGAATAATAAAAAATAAGATTGATTTAATCAAACTTAATCCTTATAGATATAAAAGAGTTCATTCCAATTTATTTTCTAAGGTCTTTAGAATAAGATTGACTATTAATAATAAAGAAAATAGGCTAATATACGTTATTCTAGAACCAAATATAATTTTAGTATGCCTATTAGATAGGGAGAAAGATTACAAAGATTTAGAGAAATATTTATTTAAAATAAAGGGAATTTAAAACTCTTATATTCAAGCAAAAGCTTTTATTTTGAAAATCTAAGATGTATAAATATAACAAAGGGGGATGCTTTATTAAACAAGGAAGATAAGGTTTTTTATAACATACTATCAGATAATCTTATACTTTATAATCCTGAGAAATATGTTGGGGTAGTAAGAACCAAATTAATATCAATAAGATTCAAAAATATAAAAGGAAAACTTTTAATAAGCAAGCATCTAAGATACAGGAATGATATGGAGCTTATATAATCGAGAAAAATATTTAGAACCTTTGGTGTTTTCAAATGGTAAATCCCAATTAGATGTAGTAAAAGAGACCATCAAAGCAATTAATGAAGGGCATAAAGTAATTTTTATTAAGGGTTTTTGCGGCACGGGAAAAAGCGCAATTGCATTAAATCTCGCTAAAGAATTGGGCAGAGCCTCTATTGTTGTCCCTGTCAAACCTTTACAAAAACAATACGAGGAGGATTATACTAATAAATTGCATGTTTTAAAAGATAATGGAAAAAAGCTGAAGATTTCTATTATTGACGGAAGAAATAACCATAAATGCGTATTTAAAGAAAATTGCATGGCTGATAATAAAACCTTGCCTTGCAATATTGAAATTAAGAATGAGAATCTAGATTTAATTAAAGATTATATAAATGAAAACCCCTGTGCTGAGCTAGAGGATTTTAAGGATATAAAGGATATTAGAAGAAAATCAATAGCGCTAGCATGCCCATACTGGTCTCCTATCATATGCAAGGATTGGTTTGAAAATGGCTATGCCTTAGAAGATGCAGAGGAATTAGATTATAAAGGGCTTAGAAACAAAACATTTACTTACCTGAAGAGAAAAAAAGGCTGCGGATATTATGAGCAATTCATGAGTTATGTAAATTCAGATGTTATTATTTTTAATAGCAAGAAATATGAATTAGAAAACCTTATGGACAGGAAACCTGCTACCGAAGTAGAAATCATAGATGAATGTGATGAATTCTTGGACAATATTTCAAATGAAAAAATAATAAATATTGATAGATTATCGAGGACGTTGGCAAACATAAAAACCAACGATTTGAATTTGAAAGGGTTGACAATAGAAATTAATGATTTTGTGATTGGGATATTAAAAGATAAAAAGATTTTAAGAAGTATAGAAACCAAGGAAATATTTTTAATTAAAGATACAAAAATCTTAGAGTTATTAAGATATTTTTTAGATAATCCTGAACTTGTTGATTTAACGGATGAAGAGACATCAGATTATCTTTATGAAGTAGAGCAGATTGGAGAGTCTTTTAAGAACTTTTTTGATGAAACTTACCTGACATTCAGCAAAAATGATTATGGTAACTTAATTGTCAGCCTGGTTACAGTAAATTTAGAGAAAAAATTAAAAGAGTTGCTAGAGAAGAATAAAGTTTTTGTAATGATGTCTGGAACTATACACTCCGAATTAGTTTTAAAAGAGGTATTTGGAATAAAAGAATTTAAAATAATAGAAGCAGAGATTAACCCTCAAGGCAAAATAACAAAAATTAATTCTAAACTAGAAAAAAATTTTGATTATAGGAATCTAAAACAAGAAGGCTCAAGAGAACATTACCTAAAAGCATTGTCTAAGTCTATAGAACTAGCTGAAATACCTGTACTAGTTCATGTTAATGCATTTTCGGATTTACCAACAGAAGAGGAATGCTCAAAATATGGCATAACTAACCTAAAAACAAGACAAGAATTAAAAGACGAACAAGAAAAGTTTAAAAGAGGAGAATTGATTCAGAAGTTTAAGAAGGGGGAAATTGATATTATTTATTCAACTAGGTGTACAAGGGGAGTTGATTTTCCAGGAAAAATTTGCAATAGTATAGTGTTCACAAAGTATCCTTTTTCAAATATAAGCTCTCTATTCTGGAAAGTTTTGAAGAAAAGCAAACCAGACTATTTCTGGCTTTTTTATAGGGATAAGGCTAAAAGAGAATTTCTACAAAGAATCTATAGGGGGATTAGATCAGAGAACGACCACATTAATTTATTAAGCCCAGATTTAAGGGTTTTGAATTACTAAAAAAAAGATTAATGCCCAATAACATGATATAAGGGATTCGTTTTCCACTTTTGGAAGCACTGCTAAATTAGTAAATTTTATAAACACTAAATTAAACATATTTTCTGGACGGCCATAGGGGCTTGGAAACACCCGTTCCCATTTCGAACACGGAAGTTAAGCAAGCCTCCGTTCCATGTTGTACTGTGATATAACGGGAAGCATGGTTAGCTGTCCACCTTATATTTATTCATAATATAACTTCTATTTTCTTTACTTACTAATCTCTTATTATCATCCCTCCACTTTCCCTTTCCCATCATCGAGACCTCATTTCCTGTGGAACTAAAGATATAAGCCCTATAACTCCAAATCTATCAGTTTCCCGAAAATCGAGCCTTATCCAAAATCTTCTCAGAATCGAAACCTATTTCGAGACCTAGCCCAACCAAAGATTTGACATAACCATAACCGAAAGCTATATAAATAACAATATGTTACAATTCGTAATAAAACATTACAAAATGGTACAAGCTGTTATAAACTTAAATGAAAGGGAAGCAAGAATACTAAACATAGTTAAAGGTAAATTCGGATTAAAAAATAAGTCTGAGGCTATAAGTTTAATTGTAAATGAATATGAACAAGAACTTTTGGAGCCGGAACTAAGACCTGGGTATATTGAAAAATTAAATATACTTGAAAAACAAAAAGGAATACCTTTTAAGAATATTACTGGACTTAGAAAGATAATAGAGGGATAATTTATGTATTCTTATGAAATAATCCCTTATTTACAAGAACGTCTTAAAAAGCTTTCAAAAAAAGATAAAAAACTTTATGAAAGAGTTCTAACTAAGATACAAGAAGTTATAAATTCTGAAGATGTTGAACACTATAAGAATCTTAGATATGAAATGAGCGATAGAAAAAGAGTTCATATTGGGCATTTTGTATTGGTATTTAAATTCATAAAAGAAGAAAATAAAATTAAGTTTATTGATTTTGATCACCATGATAGCATTTATAGTAACTAATTTGCCTACTTTAGATATTTACTTTATTGGTTTATATATTTTAAATAAAACATTACCCCTACATTTAATGTAAAATAGAAAGATTTATCCATATTTTCCTTAAACCACAATACCCATCTAACCATAATCACCTTTTTTCAATATTGAGGCATACATTTCCCGGAATTGAGGCTCGGTATTAAGCCGTATCAAAGAAATATTAATCATAAAATAATATCTAAACTATCCTTTTTCCATGCAATCGTCGCATATAAACTTTCCCTTAGCATTGTGCAATAAAGTAAAAGTGCTACAGCTTTCGCATTCCCCCTCAGTGGAACCAGACCTGAAAATAGGCTTTCTTTCGGCTTCTCTTATGTTCATAATATTCATATGCTCCATAAATATTTCAAATAAATGCGGCTGCACCTTGAGAATATCCCTATGAGTCAAAAATCCAATCATTCTTCCATTCTCCACAACAGGCAGCCTCCTCACTTTTTCCTTGTTCATCTTAACCATAGCATCAAATATGTCGGTATTTGGGTCTATGGTGATAACATCTCTTCTCATTATGTCCTCTGCAACAACTTCTTTTGGATTAAGCCCCTTTGCAATAAGCTTGTTGACAAAATCCTTTTCTGTAATAATTCCGACAATCTTGTCCTTATCCTTAACAACCAAGCTCCCGACATCGTTCTTAAGCATTATCTTGGCGCATTCTTCTGCAGTTATACCTGGCTTGACAACTATCGGCTTGGTTGTCATGGCATCCCTTACGCTTATTTGGGTTCTCATGCTAATATCACACATTTTTAATTAATAAAGATTGTGTATATTTAATATATAGCACAGATAAATATTTAAAACAGATATCACTGCCTTTTCTTATGGACTTTGAGAAATTAAGAGAAGTTAACATAAATCTCACAAAGAAGAAGTTAAAGGAAAGCATAACAACAGATTTTCTTGTAATACAGGCAATTCACACAATAGATGAATTAGTTAAAATAATCAACAGGCTTGTTGAAAATCTAAGGGAGCGCTACAGCTATTACTCACTAACAGTATCAAAGAAGGAAGATCTTAAGGAATTAATAACAGCAGTAAAAGAAAAGCAGCTTGACAAGGAAATATCCACATTTAACAAGGAAGACTTTGATGCAATCCTTACTTTGCTGTCGGCAGTTGAGATTTTAATCAAGGCAAAGGAAAAGAATGAGGAATACCTTGAAAAAATAATGGACAGTTATCCAAACTTAAAAAGTACAGCAGGCACTTTTATAGCAGCAAGATTGATGGCAATAGCAGGCAGCATTAAAAGGCTTGCAGAGCTGCCTTCGTCAACAATCCAGGTGCTTGGGGCAGAAAAGGCCTTGTTCAGGCACCTTCGTACAGGGGCTAGACCCCCCCGTTTTGGTGTAATCTTCTCTCACGAAGCAATAACCGGGGCTGAAAACAGGGGAAGGGCGGCGAGGCACTTAGCAAGTAAAATATCATTGGCAGTAAGAAAGGATTATTTCAAATGAAACTTAACTTAAAATTGGAATTAGAATCTATCTTACTGGGGTGCGATATAATTCCTGGAAGAGAGGCCTTTAATTTTTTTAAAATTTTGACTTTAAAATCTTTTAGTGATATCAGACTAAATACAGAAAAACATAATCTTCCCTTAGAGTATACACATAAATTATTAAGTTATTATATAAAACCAAAAAATAAGTTTTCTTTAAATTATCTTAGTGATATAATTTTTAATAGATTAATAACTGATATAGGCAGGAAAGAGTTTGCTGATAACGTTTACTTTATAACCGGCTTATTTCCAAAATTTTTAGAAAAGAATAAAGTCAACAAAGATTTTTATATAGATAGCAGCAAAAGCATATACTACTCATTATCTAACAAAAGAGATGACGTATTTTACCAGTTGTCCAAAAATTTGTCTGCTTATATAAAAGCTTTAAATATAATGAGAGAAAAATATTTTGATGGGAGGTATGCAAAATCCTTAATTAAATCTTCAAGAGTTTTGCATTAAAATGGCAGAAAAGACAAAATACAGCGGGATTTATTTTGTATGGAAGGGCAAGAGAAAATTATTGCTGACAAAAAGCCTTGATAATAAATCCTATTTTGGTGAAAGGCTGGTAGACAGTTACAGGGAATTTATTCCAAACAGAAGCAAATTGGCAGCCTCAATTATAAAAGGAATATCAATGATGCCCATAAAAGAAAGGGGCATAATTCTTTACTTGGGTGCGGCACAAGGCCAGACTGCAAGCTACGTAAGCGACATAGTCGGAAAAGATGGGTTTGTCTTCTGCGTTGAGATATCTCCGAGGGCCTGCAGGGAGCTGCTCTACTTGACTGAACAAAGAAAAAATATGACAGCAATACTCGCAGATGCAAACCACCCAGAACAATATAAAGATAACATAACAAAAGTTGATGTGATTTACCAAGACATAGCTCAAAAAAACCAGGTTGAAATATTTCTTAAGAACATAGACTTATTTTTAAAACCAAAAGGATACGCAATAGTGGCAATTAAAACAAGAAGCATAGATGTTATCAAAAGCCCAAAATCTGTATTCCAAGATGTTAAAAAAGAGCTTGAAAAAAAGTTGAAAATAATGGATGTCAAAGACCTTAATCCATTTCAGAAAGACCATTACTTTTTTGTATGCAGGAAAAAATAATCACTTTAAAGTAATAATAAAACAAAAGATTTATAAATTATACACCCCTACAGTTATTATGCCAACAAGAAGAGAAGTTTTAAGGGATATAGCAATATTAACAACCTCGCTTTTTATACCCTCATATTTACCTGCTTTAAAGTCTGACATTGACATCTTATTCAGCAGTTCTAATAAGCTTATGAAGGAAGATGTTGCTACGGCAATAAAGAGCATTTTAATGGGGGATTGCTATAGTAGCGTAGGTAGTATAAACTGTGAGGTTAAATATCCTGAAAATAAGCGTGGAACAAATCTGATAAATAAAATGCTCCCTGAACTAGGCAGCATATTACGAAGGGAAGGGGCAAAGGAATACGAATCAGTTATATCAGCTTATGATAAGACACTAGGGCTAAAAATTTCTTTTTTAAATGGAAAAAATATTTTATTTTCCCTGCCAAAAAGTTCCTTTTCGTCCAAAGAAACCAAGAATATTTTACTCCTGGAAAACATCATAAAAGACTTGGCTTATACAAATCCAAAAGACATTCTGCAAGATGGCTATAACGCAAATATAAACTGCATTTCTAACGGGAGACACCATGTTAAATGCATGTTCAGCTACGAAAGTGTTGGAAAAAGAGCCCAATTTATAAATAAAAATGCAGGCAGGATAAATCTAATTAATGGTGATTATTCTATTAAAATAAAAATACCTGAAGGAGACAGGAGTGTTGAAACAAGGCTTAACAAGAAAATACTGAATATAATCTTAGAGGCAGAAAATAAATAAAAATCATAAACTTTATATATAACTTATTACAGATTAACTAAATATACAGCCTTCATTCTAGGGGGTTTTAAGGATAAAATGACTCAACAAAACCAGCAGCCAATATTTATACTTGCTGAAAATACACAGAGAACAAAGGGAAAAGATGCCCAGAGCAACAACATAATGGCAGCCAAGATTGTTGCAGAAACAGTCAGGACTACTTTAGGTCCAAAAGGCATGGATAAAATGCTTGTTGATTCTATGGGGGATATTATTGTTACAAACGATGGTGTTACGATACTTGAGGAAATGCATATAGAGCACCCTGCTGCAAAAATGATTGTTGAAGTTGCCAAAACTCAGGAAAATGAAGTAGGCGATGGAACAACAACCGCAGTTATACTCGCTGGAGAGCTTCTGAAAAATGCCGAAAGGCTGCTTGAGCAGGAAATACATCCAACTGTAATAATCAAGGGGTACAGAATATCTGCTGAAAAGGCTAATGAATTTTTGGAGCAAATTGCCGAGAGGATAAACGAGAACGATAATGAATTGCTTAAAAAGATTGCAATTACAGCGATGACGGGCAAGGGGGCAGAAACAGCAAAAGATACATTGGCTGAATTAATTGTCAAGGCTATAAAGCAGATAACAACAAAAGAAAATAACAAAATGGTCTTAAATACAAATCACATAAAGATAGAAAAAAAGGTTGGTGGAGGCATAGAGGACTCTGAATTAATCCAGGGTGTTGTTCTTGATAAAGGCAAGTCCCATAGCGGAATGCCAACATCCATAAAAAATGCAAAAATCCTTTTAATGGATTCTGCTATAGAAATAAAAAGCCCTGAAACAGACACAAAAATCTCCATAACAAGCCCTGACCAAATCCAGGCTTTTATAGACCAGGAAGAAAAAGTGCTAAGGGATATGGCTGAAAAGATAGCCAAAAGCGGGGCAAATGTAGTGTTCTGCCAGAAGGGTATTGATGATATGGCTCAGCACTTCCTATACAAGAAGGGCATATATGCTGTAAGAAGGGTAAGCGAATCAGATATAAGCCAGCTTGCCTTGGCAACAAAAGCAAAAATAGTTACAAACTTAGATGATTTGAAAAGTCCTGATTTAGGTTATGCTGGTCTGGTTGAAGAGGTTAAAATTGGCGATGAGGAAATGACTTTTGTCAGGGATTGCAAAAACGGCAGGGCTGTAACTTTATTGATAAAGGGCGGAACAGAGCATGTAGTTGCAGAGGTTGAAAGGGCTGTTAAGGATGCAGTTGGAGATATAGCAGCAGCTTTGAAGGTAGGAAAGGTAGTTGCAGGGGCTGGCTCTGTTGAAGTTGAGTTAAGCAGGCATATAAGAAAATTTGCAACAAGCCTTAGCGGTAGGGAACAGTTGGCTGTGCTTGCATTTGCCGATTCCCTTGAAATTATTCCAAGGACATTAGCTGAAAATGCTGGCCTTGATCCAATAGACATACTTGCTGAATTAAAGGGTGAGCATGAAAAGGGCAGGAAATGGGCAGGAATAAACGTTTTTTCCGGGAAGGTTATAGATGCATGGAAATCAGGGGTAATAGAACCTTTGAAAATTAAAACACAGGCAATCAAGAGTGCATCAGAGGTAACCGAGCTTATACTGAGAATAGACGACGTAATTGCTGCTTCTGGCATAAACAAAGATGAGCAGCAGATGCCACCAAACATGCCAATGATGTAAAATATATTATTAAGCATAAAAAAGTTTTAATAAAGGTTATTCTTTGTAATATTATGTACGGCTATAATTTCTACAGCAACCTATTTGATTCTATAGTAAATAATAATCCTGATTACACCCCAAAAGATGATTCTTCTACAAAAAAATTAATGTCCTATTATTCAGAAAAATTTAAGCCCTTTTTGGAATCGATGGTGGATGAACTTGAGTTTAGCATGGGGCATTTAATAAAACTTTTATCAGAATCAAAAGATGAAAGGCATAAATTTGTTTTAGAATTAATAAAAAAGGATTTCAAAAAGGATATTGTTGCAGAAAAAACAATAGAGGAACTTTTTAAACCCACATAACCTTTAGAAAGCTTTTTATATTAAAGTGCTATTGTTTTAGCTATGGCAGATGATAAGATAAGATTGCCAAGCAGCGGTGGCGGTCTTGTAAGGTATTTTGAAGATTACAAGAGCAAGATAGAGTTTAAGCCGCATTATGTGCTTGCATTTATAATTCTTGTAATAGTAATAGAACTCGTGCTTTATAAGGCATTTTAACTGGTTCTTAAAATGATCCCAAAAATCAACCCAAAAATGCTTGAGCAGGCCATGAAGCGTTTTGGAATAAAAGAAGAAAAAATAAATGCTTCAGAGGTCATAATAAAAACACCAGAAAGGAATTTAATAATAAAAAACCCAAGCGTAAGCAAGGTTAATATGATGGGTCAGGAAACAATACAGGTTATAGGAGACATAACCGAGGCTCAAAGAGCAACAGAAGATGACATAGAAATAGTAGCAGAACAGGCAAACGTAAGCAAGGAAATAGCAAGGGACGTACTTGAAAAAAACAAAGGAGATCTTGCTAAAAGCATCTTGGAACTGAAAAATAAAAAAAAGTAGTTATTACTACCAAACAACAAAATTTAAAAGCTTCCATACTATATATAATTAATGGAAAAATTCCAGGAGCATGCCCTATTAGCAAAAAAGGCCTTTCAAACAGCTGATCATTTGGCTTATGTAACATATCCATTACTAAAAGAGGTGAAACTCATTATAACAATAGCAGAAAATCTTTACATAGCAGCAGCTAATTTAATGGATACTGTATTGGAATACGATAGGCTATACAAGAAAATAGACCCATTGGTTAATGATTTCGAAATAAGATTTGATATCTTTAAAAACGAGTGCGCTAAAAGGCACAACATAAATAGGGAATTTGTAAACATTATAGTCGAGCTAAGGAATATAATAAATTCCCATAAAAAAAGCCCGATGGAGTTTACAAAGGGGGACAAATTTATCATAGCATCGCAAAATTACCAGATAAAGACGCTTACAATAGACAGCATAAAAAATTATGTATCTAAGATAAGGGATTTTTCTGCTAAAGTGGACTCTATAGTAAAATGATATACTACACAGATAGGCAATACATGGAAGACAGCATTAAAGAGGAGATAAAAAGGGCAGACCACCTTATTTATGTCAGCCTCAAGTACACAAGAACATGCGATGTTATTAAAAATGTGATTCAGAGGCTGTTAAACGTCTTCAATTTTGGTATAGCTGAGATTCTTGAAAAGGAGAAAAAAAGAAACAAGATAAAAATTGTTCCTGCTTCCCCCCTGGCAAGAGCAAGCCTATTAGAAAAATTATTAAAGAGCAAAGTAAAGAAACATATGAATCTTTACATGCTGCTGAGAAAAATAGACAAGAGCGAATTTATAAGAAGGGAAGAATACAGGAAAAACGTTGCATTAGTCATAAAGGAGGGTTCAATTGTGGTGGATATGGTAACATTAAAAAACTTTTTTGAAAAAACAAAGGAGTTTGTTAAGTTTGTTGAGGAGTTTAAGGTATGACCCAGTTTTTAGGCATATTGAGCGGAAAGGGCGGAGTTGGAAAGACTACATCTACAATAAACATAGCAGCTGCCTTAAACCAATTTGGCAAGAACGTTGTCGCTGTAGATGCAAACCTTACAACACCAAACATAGGCCTGCATTTAGGAGTACCTATAGTTCCAGTAACGATTCATGATGCACTTAGGGGAAAAAACCATATCAGCGAAGCAATCTATATGCATTCATCCGGAATGAAAGTTATTCCTGGAAGCATCTCGATAAATGATTTAAAAAATGCAGATCCAGACAACATCGAGCAGGTATTTAACGATATAAAAAATATAGATCTGTGCATAGTTGACAGCCCTGCAGGTCTTGGCAACAATACTATAGCTGTATTAAATGCAATAGACGATGTAATTGTAGTTACGAACCCAGAGCTTCCATCAGTAACAGATTCCTTGAAAAGCATCAAATTAGCTGAAAAGTTCGGAAAAAATGTTATAGGTGTAGTTGTAACAAGAGTTAGCGATAAAACTGACATGTCAATAAAAAACATAGAAACAATGCTTGATAAAAAAGTCATAGGTATAATTCCTGAAGATAAGAATGTTAGGTATTCAATGATAAAAAAAGATGCTGTTGTACACTTATACCCAAAAACAAAAGCTGCTGTAGCCTATAAAAAACTTGCTTCCGCATTAATAGGAAAGCCTTACAAAGAGCTGCCAAGAGAGGAAACCTTCTTTTTCAGATTATTCAAAAGTCTTGGATTGGTTAAATAAAAAGATTTATAAATAATTAAATTCTTTTACTAAACTATGAAAGGTGATTTAGTTCATCATGGTAGGGTTGGAGCAACAGCTTAATAAACCTGTAGATTTATCTAGTTCTAACTTTAAAAATTTAGGAGGGCATATGGCGGTAATAGTATAGTGGTTAGTATACAAGGCTGTGGCCCTTGTGAGCGGGGTTCGATTAATCTAAAAAGATTCGAAATTCCCCGTTACCGCCTTTTAAAAAAATTAAAATGATACCTGAAATATGCAAAGAATGCCTAAGATGGGAGAAGTTCAGAGATAAATGCAAGTATTATTGGCAGAATAAGAAAGAATGCGGAAGCAAAGCAAAGACAGTGGAAGAAATGCTCAACTTAGACAGGTTAAGGTCAGAAGGAAGGATTTAATCATGAATGTGCAGCCATACAAGGGAATGCGCGAATTTTATCCAGAAGAAAAACTAATACAAAATTATATTCTTAATACTTGGAAGTCTGTTGCATTGAAGTATGGCTACCAAGAAATAGAGTGTCCGGTAATTGAGCCATTAGAATTATTTACAGCAAAATCAGGAGAGGAAATAAAAGAACAGCTATACACCTTAGCAGACAAGGCTGGAAGAAGGCTCGCATTAATACCTGAAGTAACCCCAAGCATAGCAAGAATGGTGGCTCAAAAAAATATAATAAAACCAATAAAATGGTTTTCGATACCACAATGCTTTAGATATGAAAGAGAGCAGCTTGGTAGGGCAAGGTCCTTTTACCAATTAAATTTAGACATTCTTGGAACAGAGGGCATGCTTGCTGATGCAGAAATAATAACAGCAGCAATAAAAATCATGCAAGCATTTAATTTTACAAAAAAAGACTTTTATGTAAGGATAAGCAACAGAAAAATCATGAAAGGCTTGCTTAGAACGATAGGCATAGAAAACACCAAAGAAGTTTACAGGGTTATTGACAAGAAATACAAAATAAATGAAAGGGAATTTAACAAAGAACTAAAAAATCTTAAGTTGAAGGACAAACAGATAAAAGAACTAAACAAAATATTAAAAATAAACAAAATAAAAACCCTGGAAAAATATAACCTTGATGTAAGGGAACTAAAAGAGCTATTTGATTATTTAAAGGTGTATAAGGTATCTGACTATTGCAAATTAGACCTATCCATTGTACGCGGACTAGACTATTACACATCAACTGTCTTTGAAGTTTTTGACAAGTCTATAAAATTAAGGGCAGTTGCAGGGGGAGGGAGATATGATGATTTAGTTGGCATCTTTGGAAAGGAAAAATGCCCAGGTGTTGGATTTGGCATAGGCGACGTTGTATTAAAATTATTCTTAAAGGAAAAAAATAAGCTGCCCAAGCTGACAGATGGAATTGATTATTTCATTGCTATAGTTGATAAATCATTGCTGAAAGAAGCTATAAAAATTGCTGAAAAATTAAGAAAAAAATACAATGTAAGCATGGACATAGCAGGCAAAAATCTGAGCAAGCAATTGGATTACGCCAACAAGATAAATGCCAAAAACGCCGTAATTATTGGCCCAAAGGAATTATCAAAAAAGGAAGTAAAAATAAAAGATATGAAAACCGGAAGGGAAAGATTAGTTAAGATAAAATTCCTTTAATGCTTTTCTGGTATGATGATGCAACTTATAATATAAGCAATTATTCCAAAACCCATACTAAGCAAGGTTCCTATAACCCACAAGACTCTGATAACAGTTGGGTCTACCCCAAAATATTCACCAATGCCCCCGCAAACACCGCAAAGTACCCTGTTTGTTTTTGACTTGTACAACCTTTTCATCTTTTAGTTAAAACTATTATTGAAATTACAAGGCCAGCAATCCTGAATACGTAACCCAGCATAGGTATCAAACCAAGCCCAGCCAACACCAATTCCGCAATATAATAATTTCTTAGTTTGCTTACTTTTGTTACCAAAATTATTGCAATAACCAATGCCCCAATCAAAAATATGGAGCTCAGCATTAGTATGAGGCTTAAGGCAAATAGTATAAGCATAATAATATTAAGGTTCTTTTCCATGTTATTATTCATCAAAATTACTATTTAAATCTTTTTATGATGGACTTATTTTTCTTTTATAATTTCTTAAAATAAAATTGTATACATGGCTCTATTGGCTTACCAGAGATTGTATAACTTTTTCTATCGAGCATCAACATATTAAAACCATGATAGTCGTAAAGCAATAATTCGGTATCGCGGTCTAACCCAAGCACTAGGGAATCTATCGCTTTAATTAGTTTATCTTTTGGCGCTAATGTTCTTATCTCTTCAAAAATAATTTTTCCATGATTTTCCAAGAGTTCAATAAGTTTTTTAGACAGTTTGTCCTTTTTTTCTCTTTTAAGGGATTTACTATATGGTACACACTGCCAGGGGACCCAACCTTCTTTAAATCTTTCATCATGGTGTTTACAAGAACCCTGATTTAAAAGATAACTCCTCTGAAAACTCTCAAAAGGTATGTCGTAAAATCTCATTTTTCCTCATGTTCATCAAATCTTTTGCAACAATATCTTTATTTCACCAAAATGTTTATCCTGGTTCAAAATTATTTTTTGTTGGTTATCCAAATGCAGCAGGGGAATAAAAGTAAGTATCTTATCTTCTTTTCTATCACTGTTAACTAACTGGGTAAATGTGAGCTCTTCCTGTTTTGTAAAAAATATTTTTATCTTATTATAAACTTCTTTTATCAGATCAGTTATATCAACTTTTTTTTCTGGAATCTTTAAATTGGCAGTCGCCTCTATCTCCCTCAACTTTTTCAATGTTCTTCTTCTGTCAACATGCAGCGCCTTTTGCAAGGCACTCATCAAATCCTGCAGGCTTACCTTTTTCCTTCTTGCTAATGGTGTTTTGATGGTCAACCTTGGGTTTTCCAACAGCTTGATTCTTTCCGCCTCTTCATTAAGGTCGCTTAAATCTTCTATCTCTCCTGTAGAAAATAGTTGCGCATCCAATCCAGCAATATGATCTGTCAATAATTTGTCTGATTTTATTTTAAGCAGTATAGCTGCAGCAAGTATAATCTTTCCTGAAATGAAAAAGTTAGTCTCTTTCATTTTCTTTAATACCTCCAGGTACCTTCTGCTCAGTAGTACTATGTCTATATCCCAGGGGTCCATTTGCCCTGTTCTGACAAGCTCATAAATAAGGCTCTGCCAGGTAATCTCGTCCTTCTTCATCAGCATATCATAAATCATGTCTTGCATATTTAATCCAAATAAAGCTTGCTTAAATAACTTTCTTAGTAAAATATTTAAATAATAACCACTAAGGAATTGTATGAAAAAAGAGGTATATATCCTATTCTTGTTATTAATATTGCCTGTTGTTTCTGCTGAGGTCTCAATCACATCTGAGCTAAAAGACACTTACAACATAGGCGATAAAATAATCTTGGATGGCATTGTAAAATCAAGCGCAACAGATGGTAACCTAAGCTTTATTTTACACTGCGAAAATACAAGCATACAAGTAGCAGCAAGAACAATAACAATAGACCAGGAGGCAACTTTTTCACAGCAAATAGACATTACAAATTTAATGAATGGCACTTGCAATATTTATGTTAATTTTATAGCAAATACAACAGAAACAGCTTCAACCCAACAATTTATCATAACAAAAAGCCTTAATGGAACCTTTGAAATAAACAAGAATGAGTTCCAGTTGGGTGATAATCTTGCAGTAACAGGAAATATACAAAAGATTGATGGCTCTGCAGCAACAGGTTCAGTTACAATCTACATAAAAAAAGATGGCATGAATTATGAGACTGGAAATACTGATTTGAATGGTAATTTTGCCTATAACACCAAAATCCTCTCAATACCACCAGGCCAATATACTGTAGATGTATCAGCAATAGACCAAAATGGAAATGAAATGTACTTTACAGATGCTCTTGCTTTTACTTTGTACAATGAACTTTACATTAACGCCTTACCCTCAAAAAGCCAGTATTTACCCGGAGATACGATAAATATTGATGGGAGTGTGATAACTAGACTTGGTTCAATTCCTAATAATACAAAAATAAGCATAACCATAGGCAATATAAAATATAACCTTAACAATACCCCATTTTCTTTCAGCCTAAAGCTTGATAAAAACATTAAATCCTACAAACATGAAGTAAATATTTATGCAGAAGATGAATTCAGGAATGCAGGAACAACAACTATAAGCTTTGATGTAACACCAATACCAACAAAACTAGAAATACTAACAGACAAGCAGGAATACCTGCCATCAGAAGAGCCAACAATAACATTTAATCTTTATGATCAAGCCAATGACCTCATGGAAAAAAATGCTGCCTTAAGAATAGTTAATCCAAAATATAAGACAGTTACCAAAGAGAATGTTACTACAAAAACCCCATTCAAATTTAAGATTTTAGAGTCTGCAGCTCCCGGTGAATGGACAATCCTAGTTACATCTGAGGGTCTAAATGCCAATTTGGATTTCACAATTAAAAAATTTGAGGCGATACAAATATCTGTAAATGGACAAATTGCCAAAATAAGAAATGTGGGTAATGTTAAGTACCTTAATAACATAGATATTCTTGGCAATGGAAAGACAGTAAGCAAATGGGTGTCTTTGGACATTGGCGAGGAAACAGAATTTGATTTAGCAAAATATTTTGATACAGGAACATACGGTATGAATATAGCTGGCAATCAGTTTGACAATGTAGCCATTACAAACAACAAAAACATAGTTGAAAAGGTGTTTGACAGGGCTTATGATGTAACAGGAAATGCTGTTCTAAAAAGCGAAAACTTCCTTATAAAAAACAGCATTCCAGGAATATTTTTTATATTTATAATTGTCGGCCTCCTTGTCTACACAATCTACAAGGGAGGTTTAATAATAAGGCATAGGAGTAAGCTTGATGGAATAACAAGGAAATTTTCAAACAAAGAATTGAAATATGCCTCGGAAAAAGAGCCAGAAATAGAAATAAAAAGCTACAGGGAAATACCAGCCCCAAAATATAATTTTGGCCACGCAACAGAAGACGATATAAAAGACTTCAAAAAAATTATGTTTAAAAAAGTAATGCCTGAGGAAGAGAAGGGAAAAGAGGCCTATTATTTTGAAAAGCCCAGGGAAAGAAAAATAAGCTACGAAAAGACCCAAGATACAGAAAGTAGCAAGAACAAGGGTTTATTTAGCATGTTTGATTAATTCTGCGAAAGTTTTATATACTTAACTATTGTTTATAAAATAAACAATGGTTAATCCAATAAGCCCGAAGTTAGTCCATCCACAGGAAATAGAAGTTTGGTATATCCTTCCGGCACTAAGAAGGGAACTGGCATTGTCCATGAAGAAATCAGGCCTGGAGCAGAAGGATATAGCGAAAAAGCTTGGTGTTACAGAAGCAGCAGTAAGTTATTATATAAATTCCAAAAGGGCTGCAAAAATAAGCTTTAATAAAAAAACAAAGTTAAAAATAAAATATGCAGCTAAAAAGTTAGTTAAAAACGAAGCAGGTTTATTCAAGGAAATGAATACTTTGCTTAATCATGTATGGAACAAAAGAATGGTTTGTAAAATTCATAGACAATACAGCTTAGTTCCAAAAAATTGTGATGTATGCCTAAAATGAAGGTAACTAAAAAAACAAACATAAACAAACTAGTGGAGAAATATCCTAAGACAGCCGATATTATGTTTAAGTATGGCCTGCATTGCATAGGGTGTTATGTGGCTGCTTTTGAGACGATAGAGCAAGGTGCATTGGCTCATGGAATGGACAAAAAGGCAATAGATAAGCTAGTTAAAAAACTTAATGAGATTGTTAAAAATGGATGCAATAAAAATCCTAGAAGAAGAGCATAAGCATATCCTGAAAACAATTGATATGCTTGAAAGGCTTTTGAATAAAGAAAAGTTTACTGAAAAGGGCATCAAAGAGCTAAAATTTATTTCCCACGTATTTATCGAAGCTGAAAACCATCATAAGAGGGAAGAGAATGTTCTGTTCCCTGCAATAGAAGCAAAGGGCATTGAAGGTCCAACGCACGTCATGAGGATGGAGCACGATGAGTTGAGATTAAGAAAAAGAAATTTAGCAAAGCTGGCAAAAGAATTTAAGCAGAGCAATATGGACAAAATAAATGAAAATGGAGGGTTTATAATTGATGTCTTAAGGCCGCACATAGACAAAGAGAATAATATATTATACCCTATGGCAAGAAGCGTCTTAAGCCAAAAAGAGCTAAAGGAAATAAAGGCAAAATTCGATAAAATAGGCTATTGTTGTTTTTCACCAAAATGAGAATCTATATGGACTATGCTGCAGCAACTTATGTAAGATTTGAAGTAAAAAAGACTATGGGCAAATATTTTTCTGAAGAATTTGGAAACCCTAGTAGCTTTAATGCAATTGGCTTAAGTGCAAAAAATGCTGTTGAATCCTCAAGAGAGAAGATTGCAAAAATACTCGGCTGCTCTCAAAAAGAGGTTATATTTACTGGAAGCGGAACAGAGAGCATAAATCTTGCAATAAAAGGTATTGCTAACGCTATGAAAAACAAAGGAAAGCATATAATCACAAGTAAGGTTGAGCATCATGCTGCCTTAAACACATGCAAATTCCTTGAAGAAAATGGGTTTGAGGTAACATACCTTGACACAGATAGATACGGCTTAGTTCACTCCAAAGATGTTGAAAAAGCAATAAGAAAAGATACAATACTCATAACAATAATGTACGCAAACAATGAGATAGGAACAATCAATCCAATAAGCGAGATAGGCAGAATAGCAAGAAAGCATAATATTCCATTTCACACAGATGCTTGCCAGGCAGCAGGCTTTCTTGATATAAATGTAAATAGGCTTAATGTAGATTTAATGACGATAAACTCTGGAAAAATATACGGGCCTAAAGGTATTGGACTTCTTTATGTCAAGAAAGGCATTTTAATAGAGCCCCTTATACATGGTGGCGGCCAGGAATTTGGTTTAAGGTCGGGTACAGAAAATGTTCCTTATATAGTAGGATTTGCAAAAGCCTTGGAGCTAGCCCAAAAAGAAAAAAATAAAGAATCAAAAAGATTGAAAAAATTAAGAGATATGCTGATAAAAAAGCTGTTAAAAATTCCTAAAACCATCCTAAATGGCCATCCTAAAAAAAGGCTGCCTAATAATGTAAACATAACTTTCCTTGATGTAGAAGGGGAAGCACTATTGCTTTTGCTTAATGAGTATGGCATTTACGCAGCTACAGGAAGTGCATGTGCATCTGAAAAACTCGAGCCAAGCCATGTCATCTTAGCTATTGGTTTGCCTTACGAAGCTGCCCATGGAAGTATAAGGTTTACGCTTGGGAAAAAAACCACAAGGCAAGATATAGACAAGGTAGCAGGCGTTCTTCCAAAGCTTGTTGAGAACTTAAGATGCATTTCTCCTGTTGATGTAAAAATGAGTACAATTAGAGAGCTGATGAGAAGATGAAAAAATATGATATTGAATCTGGGGTTAAGGGATGGTTTTATTCAAAGATAGTAAGAGAACATTTTTTGAGACCAAAGAACTTTTTAATCAAGGACAAGGAAAAGAATTACAGGGCTGATGGTGTTGGCTATGTTGGAAGTGTTGCCTGCGGCGATGTCATGCAGGTTTGGATAAAGGTGGATAAGATAAAAGACGTGATAAAGGACATGAGATGGAGAACGTATGGTTGCGGCTCAGCAATATCTTCAACATCTATGCTTTCTGTTATGGTCAAGGGCATGAAAATAGACAAGGCCCTTAAAATTACACCCCAGAATATAATCAAAAAGCTTGGTGGATTGCCTGCAAGAAAATATCACTGTTCTGTTCTTGGAGATAAAGCCCTGAGGGATGCTATTAATGATTATTTCAGAAAGACAAAGCAATTCAACAGAATAGTCAAAGAAGGAGCCAGAATTATAGACCCAAAAACAAAAACAACTGACAAGGACATTGAGGAGGCTGTAAAAGATGGGGCAGTAACCTTGCAGGATGTGCAGAAAAAATTAAAGGTTGGCATAGGCAATCCAAGGGTAATACCAGAAGTAGAACAGCTAATAAGATTTTACAAAAAGAAGTACCCTAGGTAGTTATTTAATCCTCATCCTCAATTCGCAAACCTTACATATCTCGGATGATGTCGGCTCCTTGCACTCCTTACATACGCCTATCTTTTCCCTGTATTTATCTTTTAATAAAGGCAGTATCTCTAAAAATGAGTTAACTATTGAATACTTTGTCCCAGGATGATTGTTTTCAAATTCATTTAGCAAATTTCTTACATGGGCCCTGAATGTGCTTAAGGAATATGGACATTCGTTAAATTTAATTGGATATTTCTTGAGCAATGCATACAGCGCTGTCTCCTTTTCTGTTAAAAAATACAATGGCTTTATTCTTGGTGCAAATCTTTTATCCCTTACGATGCCTGTAATTGGCCCTAATCTAGCAGAAGTTTCAAGATTGTCCCTGAAATAATTCATGATTATGCTTTGTGCTTCATCATCAAGGTTATGCCCGGTTGCAAGTTTGTCTGCCTTAAGCTTCCTTGCGTATTTATTCAACAAGTACCTTCTAAACACGCCGCAAACAGAGCATGGCATAAATTTGAATTTTTTGATCAAATTATCTAGAGTATAGCCAAACTCATCTTTAAAATTTATTATGTGCAACCTTATTTTATTTTCCTTGCAGTACCTTTTTAAGTTTTTCAGATTTCTATAACCCTTAATCCCCTCGTCTATTGCTAATGCACTTATCTTGAAATATTTTCTTTCCTTGCTTAATTTATGCAAAATGCTTAAGGTTGTTATTGAATCCTTTCCGGAACTTACACCAACTAAAATATTATCCCCTTTCTCTATTAAATTGTACTTAGAAATATTTTTCAGGGCCTTTTTCTCAAAGTATTTAATAAAGCAGAACTTGCACAGCCTTCTTCCGCTTATTAATTCTATTACAGGCTTAGTTTCACAAAATTTGCACATTTATCCCCCAGATACAACAGAATGAATAATTATTTTATCCTTGCTATTCAATTTCTTATCCTCTGTTACAATTTCGCCATTAACCCTAACCAAAACAGCTGTTGGGTTTAATTTTAGTTTCTTCAGCAGCTCCCTGACATTTCCTGCCTTTGCATTAATATTTTTATTTGTTCTTTCAATATAGATTTTCATCTTAAATATCTGTCAAAAATGCTCTTCGCCTCTTTCTTGCTGTTCGCCTTTATCAGAACCCTGTCCTTAAAGATAATGATGCCATCAAAATTAAGATAGTAATCAGACTTAACCACTTTGCCTAGATTCTTAAATCTTTTTTCAAGCTCTTCGAGATTGTTCTTATTTTTTATTTGGTAGGTATTTGTCCCGCAGTACTTGACTAACTCGCTTCTTTTTTCTCCTGTCAAATATTCAAATTTCTTGTTGCAGACAGGACAATCATTCTGTTTGTTTACTTTGCTCTTGATAAGCTTATTGGCCCATATATCATAATAAATAAGACCTTTGCTGTAAACCTGCCTTGTAAGAATTTTTATTGCTTCTGTAACCTGCATGGCTGAAATAACATTTGGAATTGTATTTAATATCCCTTCTGTATCGCATGTTCCAAGCAAGGCTGTTGGCTCCTTGAAAACACACCTAAAGCAGGCAGTCTTTCCAGGAACGATATTCATAATCATCCCACTGCTCCCAATAACAGCAGCGTAAATCCATGGGATCTTTTTCTTTACAGCATACTCGTTAATCAAAAACCTCGTTTCAAAATTGTCAGTGCAATCTAAAATTATGTCTCCCTTAGCTAAGCTGTCTATATTTTCATAATCCAGATCGCTAGCATAAGCTTCTACGCTAATGTCTTTATTTATTTTATTCAGCCTTTCCCTAGCAATAATGGCCTTTGACTTGCCGATGTCTTGCTCTTCAAACAGCTTCTGCCTCTGCAGGTTATTCAGCTCAACTATATCCCTGTCTATAACCACCAAATTAACCCCGGCTCTTGCTAACAATTCTGCAGAAATGCTTCCTATAGCCCCTACACCAATAATAACTGCCGTGCTTTCCTCCAGCAATTTCTGCTTGCTTTTTCCTATCTTCTCGAATATTACCTGCCTTAAATATCTCATTTTATTTTCCACCAAGGTTTTTTAAAAATGCTTGTTTTAGAAAGAAATATAAATTTTTAAATCTATGCTTTGGCCAATGAACATTCAAAAAATAACAAAAAAAGTTGAAAGTTATGATAAGAAGGCTGATATTGGTCTTATCAAAAAGGCCTACGAATTTGCCAGAGAGATTCATAAAGGCCAGAAAAGAAGGTCTAATGAGCCCTATATACAACATCCCTTAAATGTTGCTATGATCCTTGCTAACCTAAATCTTGATGATAAAACCATTGCAGGGGCGCTTCTGCACGACACAATTGAAATGTCGGACATAACGATTGATAAAATAAAGAAAGAATTTGGGGATGAACTAGCTCTTATCGTCGATGGTGTAACGAATACAGAAAAGATGACGTCAAATTACAGGGCAGATAACATCAAAAGAATACTCATGGCAACAACAAAGGATGTCCGTGTTATATTCATAAAGTTTGCTGACAGGCTTCATAACATGCGCACCTTGAGTTACTTAGAAAAGAATGACCAGGAAAAAATATCTAAAGAGGTTCTCGAGATATACGCACCATTGGCATATCGCCTTGGAATGTGGGGCATAAAAAATGAGCTTGAAGACCTTGCATTAAAATATTTTTATCCAAAAGAATACAGGGAAATAAAAAAGAAGATAAATGAAATGGCAAAAGAAGGGAAAAAGATTATTAGGATTACAAAAAACATACTTAAAAAGGAACTGAAAAAAAACAATATAAGAGCAGTAATTTATGGAAGAGTAAAGCATGCCTATAGTATATATAAAAAAATAATAAAAAAAGGTGGTGCTTTGGATCAAATTTATGATATATTAGCCTTAAGGGTAATTACAGGCAGTATAGAAAATTGTTATATAGTTCTTGGAATAATACACAACATCTGGAAGCCTATACCTGGAGGCTTAAAGGATTATATTGCAATACCAAAATCCAACATGTACCAGTCTTTGCATACAACTGTAATAGGCCCAACAAACAAGCCCGTGGAATTCCAAATAAGGACAAAAGAAATGCATAAAATAGCAGAAGAGGGAATAGCTGCTCATTGGATGTATAAGGGAATAACCGGTGGCGAGGATTTTGATAAAAAGCTTTCGTGGATAAAGCAAATATTGGAATGGAAGCGTGATTCAAAAGAGGATATTAAGCTTGAGTTCTTTGAGGATGAAATCTTTGCTTTTACCCCAAAGGGGGATGTAATTGAACTTCCAAGAGGCTCGTGTGTAATTGATTTTGCATACGCTGTCCATAGCAGCATAGGGGATAAGACTATAGGAGCTGAAATAAACAATAAATTTGTGCCCCTTAGAACCGAAGTCAAAAATGGGGATATAATAAAAGTAATAACATCAAAAAACAGGACACCATCAAGAGAATGGCTCAAGTTTGTAAAAACACCTAAAGCAAAAGAAAAGATAAAAAAAGCAATAAGATTAAAACAAAATATACCTGTAAAAAGTATATCTCAAATAGAGGAAAAAAGACAGGAGTACAAGAATGTCATAACATCCTCCTTCAACATAAAAAATCTTGAAATTAAAATATCCGGTTGCTGCAAACCAATTCCAAACGATAAGCTAACAGGAATAAAAAAGGGCAATAAACTGATGGTGCATAAACAAAATTGTGAGTTCATAAAAGGAAACACCAAGAAAATTGTTATAAAATGGGTGCAGAATATACATTCCTTAATTGAGCTTAATATTGATGCCATAGATAGGCCAGGAATAATCAAAGAGATTCTTAATAACATGACCTTGGCTGGCGTAAATGTAAAGGCAACAAAAGCAAAGCCACTTAGTAAGGAGCTTATCAAATGCAGTTTTAGAATAGAATTAGATAATTTAGAGACAATAACAAAATTGATTGAAAGAATAAAAAAAATAAAAAGCATACGGGATGCTTATATAACCGGAGCAAAAGCATTATAAATACTTAAAATAATTGTCCTATATGTTTGACAGATTTAGCTTAATTAAAAAAACATTGCAAAGAGAGGGGTATGATACTTCTATACTTAGGAATGATGAAGCGGTATTGGATGAAATAGAGGGTAGCTTGAAAAATAAGGGCATAGAAATCCCTAAAGCAATAATAAGCCCAAACCTAACAAAGGCCCAGCTGCTGAATTTGTTAAAAATATTTCTTTATACCTTTTCTGCTGTAATATTTGTTTTGGTATTTATGTACATAATAGGCACTGCAGTGGAGCTAACAGTATTAAAAGAGGTATTGCTTCTCGTTGGCATTAACTTAGACAATATTTTTTCTTCTGCAATAAAAATATTTGCAGCTTTGTTCTTAGCAAGCATAACAATTGGTGTAATGATGGTTTATGCCAATCTATACAAAAAAACAATATACTTTTACAGCAACAAACTTGAATATTATGAAAAAGGAAATTATCAATCCATACCTTACAAAGATGTTACATCTGTTAATTATTCAAAAAACTTCTTTAAGGGGGATATCCTGATATTGAAACTGACGGGTGGGGAGCAGAAGATAGAAATAAACTTCGTAGACGATGTGGAAGAAAAATGTAAACTTCTTAATAATATTGTAAAATCAGCCTAATGCCTTTATTATTCTTTCCCCGAATTCCCTTGCAAAATTTGGATTAGGGGCTGTTATTATCTTTCCATCAGCAACAACCTTTTCCCCAACATAATTAGCACCCTTGCTTTTTATATATTCTATTGCAGATTCGTAACAGCTCGCTTTTCTTCCTGACAATAGGCCAGCATTTGCCAATATCTTGCTCGCTAGGCATATTGCAGCAACTATCTTTCCGCGATAAGCAGCAGCCTTTGCCATATTCAGAATATCCACATCTTCGTAAAGCTTGAACCTGTCAATACCAACACCCCCAACAAAAACAAGAGCATTATATCTGCTTACATCAACATTGCTAATATCTAAATCAACATTGGTCTTAGCACCAAGCATTCCCCTTGCTCTCTTAACATTTTTAGAAGCTATTGTTACTTCATTTCTCAATTCAAGAAATAATCTCTTTGGAACTAGCAGCTCTTCATCCCTGAAATCTTCCGGAGCGATTATCATCAATATTTTTTTGTTCATAATAAAACTTAGCAAGGCTTTATTATAAACTTTTCTATATCACAGTTATTATTACATCCCTTTCCCTTGGGCCATCAAATTCAACCAGCATAGGCCTTTGCCATTTGCCCAACTGCAGCTTTTTGTCCTTGATAGGTATATTCACAGAGCACCCAAGAATTGCAACTTTTATGTGGGCGGATGCATTATCATCAACTGCATTATGTTTCCATTTCTTCTTGTCAAAAAGCTCAGAAAGCCCGGTTAAAATATCATCGCAGACATTTGAATCATAATTCTCATTAACAATTATAGAAGCAGTTGTATGCTTAATATAAATATTGCATATGCCTTCCGTAATATTTAACCCCTTTACTGCATTCTCAATTTCCTTTGTTATGTCAATCATCTCCTGCTTATGTTTTGTCTTTAAGGTTATTACTTTTTGCATATTTTCAGCCAGGCATCAATATTTAAATACTTTATTAACTTTAAATTATTATGGAAAAGCTGAATATCAGGCTTGAAAAATACATAAAACTGACAGAACAAGCCATTAAAAAGGTTAATAAGCAAAAAATAAAAAACAAAGATGCGATAAAACTAGTACATCTAGCAAACTGTTATTACCAAGATGCTTTATATTTCAAAGAAAAAAAGGATTATTTAAATGCCTTTGCTGCAATAAACTATGCGCATGCCTTTCTCGATTCTGCAGTACTGATTGGATTGATTAACATTAAGGATTCCAGGCTTTTCATGTCCGATTAATTTGACTACTTTTAAATAATAAAAATAGAAAAGCTTATATATTTCATTTGGAGTTATTATAACATGGAATCAAGAACAATAATAGAAAAAATAGACGGCATAGAACTTGGGGAAGAACACAGATATAGTATAAAAGAAATAGACAATCCAAAGAAATTAAGATTCTATGCAACAATGTTCTCTTATAATCTGACAAAAGAGCAAGTCATTGGCCTTACGAGTAAAG
>Ga0210057_1002529_pt1 | contig 26049 bp, 21 predicted proteins | sample CryGeyCG2114_010_2_FD_183968 | JGI IMG/M metagenome (GOLD analysis project Ga0210057, IMG submission 183968) | Groundwater microbial communities from aquifer - Crystal Geyser CG10_big_fil_rev_8/21/14_0.10 (SPAdes) (version 2) | ecosystem: Environmental > Aquatic > Deep subsurface > Groundwater ...
ATTGTTTTACCGCGGAAGTGTACTTTGGTAATCTGACTGTGAAAACACTTCCTGCACCTACTGTTGATTGTACTTCAATCACTCCTTTGTGTAAAGTCACTATCTGTTTTGAAATATAAAGGCCGAGCCCAGATCCGGGTTGGCTACTGTGCTTTGAATATGAATACTCAATTTTACTAAATTTTTGAAATAGCTTTGACTGCTCTTTTTTTGGAATTCCAGAACCAGTATCACTTACCATTACTACAATATTGTTCCCCGATGTCGAAGCTTGTATTTTAATCGTTCCTTTTTCGGGTGTAAATTTCAGAGCATTTCCAATAAGATTTTGAAAAACTTCGCGAAGTTTTTCATTGTCCCCTTTGACAAAATAACTCCCCTTTTCTTCAAAAGAAAGGGCAAAAACTATATGTTTCTCATCTGCTGTTATCTTTAATTCATCATGTATTAAATTCAAAATCACTACGATGTCAACTTTTTCTTCTTTAAGCTCGATCTTATTACGCTCAATTCGCGAAACTGTCAACATGTCATTAACCAGACTTATCAATCTCTCGGTTGATTTATATGAAATATCAAGATATTTTTTTAGTGGTTCCTCAATCTTTTGAGACGACTTGTTTAACGCAAGCCACAAATAGCTTTTGATTGCGGTCATTGGAGTACGAAGCTCATGTGAGGCTATGGAGACAAACTCGTCCTTAAGTTGATCAAGCTCCTTTAGACGAATATTAGCACGTCTTAGTCGCTCAGTTGCTTTTTTAACCTCCTCTTCAAGCGTAATATTAAACCTTCTAATCTCTTCATAAGACAATGCATTTTTAACAGAAATTGCGATCTCAGGCGTCATTATTTTTAGCAAATCAATATCTTCTGACGAGTATATTTCGCCCGAAGATTTCTCTCCGAAAATCAATCCACCGATAAGCTCTTTTCTAACTGCTAATGGCAAGACAACAGTTATATCATTTTCTCGCATTGATTTTTTCAAATTATCACGAGTTGATTCTGGCATTTCTTCAAATATAAGTATCTGCTCGTGTCGTGATTTGGGCTTGTGGGCAGCTTTTATTAAGGTCGAGATGTCATTCCCTTTGAAAGAATGCTTATGAGCGTCTCCATGCGAGTCAACCCAAATTATCGATTCATTTCTAACTAAGACTAAGGCGCCATGTGAAATTTTCATAGCAGACAGAAGTTCGGTCAATACACTTTGCGATAAGTCCGAAAGGGCAAGTGTCGAAGCCATTCTACGATTTAATTTCCAAAGAAGGTCGTTTGAGTCGTATTTGTCTTGATAAAAAAACCTATCTGTAATTTTTTCAATTGCACGCCGGAGAGGTTGAAAGGTAAATGTAGCGAATAATGTAAAAGTAATTGAAAATATTAAATCGTTTAGAGATGGTATTGTATTTTGGACTATAATATTTACGATTAACATCGCAGATATATACGTTGCTGCAACAAAGAATATTATTAATATGAATGTTACTGCCCTAGCAACTACCAATCTTATATCAAGAAATCTGTGCCTAACAATACTATAAGTAATTGAAAATGCAGCAACGAGTAAATATAACGGACTAATAGGGATGAGGGTAGATATTCCCATTAATATGCCTAAAACCGCTGTTGCAAAAAGAGTTAAGCCTAAACTTATTAATATTCCAAAAGTAATATATTGAAGTTGAACCTTTACTATTCCTATTGCATTGTTGAATTTTTTTATTAATGTTATTGATGCTAGAATAATTGATCCGATATGAAATAGTAGAAACACAAATATTGCAGGTCCTGGAACTATTTTAATTGAATCTCCGACTATCAAAACTGAAGTTAGTACTAAATTAAGACTAATTAATATTGTTAGGATAATAATCAAACAATATAAAAAAAATTTAATCTTTCTATTAAGAGAATGTTTCCTATTTGGAAAAGTTGATACAAAAAAGTAGAATATCGTTCCAATAGGTGTTATTGAGATCATCACTAATTTTGACCAAAAAAACGACATTTCACTGGAATCGGAGTGTGTAGCTAAAAAATTCAAAATGGAATAGGCACCAATAAGAATTAAAAAGCCGGCAAAATATTTATTTGTATCACTGTGTTTATCTTTCAGATAAACAAACATCGCCAACAATAAACTCGCCACAGCAGTGATGGTGGATGCTACTAGATCGATATTCATTTCTAGTTATAAGTGTACAGGTTATTGAGGATAAAATACACTGTCTAAACCTATGATGTATCTGCCTGAAATTATTTTATCTCCTGTAAGTATTTTTCTAATTATAAAAGAAATTGCAGCTCCGCTCATATTCACAGTCGTGGCAAGTTGAGGAACGCCTGACAAAGTTTTTCCAATTTTTGGGATTGACTCAAGTAAACGATCTACGAGAATTGACTTATCAACGATCTTGACAGCTTTTGCAACCCATTCTTTTTGAGTAAAAGTTTCCATATTCATAAGCTCCCCCTCTTCAATCCTTCCGCCGAATATTTTTGTATTCTCGTCAATATCGTATCTCTCAACATCGATTATCGAATTATCTCCATTACTTGTTGCCATAAGAACTGGGATTTTAAGCTCTCGACAAATCCTTCGAAGAGTGACTTTCATAGCTAGGCTATCCATCGCATCGACTATGGCATCGAGTTTTTGATCATTTTCAAGAAAAGCTCTAAGGTTTTCTTTGTTGATTGTTTTAAATGGGTCGATGTTTAAAAATGGATCAACTTCCCAAGATCTTTGTGCCGCAACAGTAGTTTTAGGGAGCCCAACATCAAGAATAGTCGCATGCATACGATTTAAATTTGACACTTCGATTGTATCGTCGTCTGCAATTTTTATATTTTTTGGTCCACACGTTGAGACGATAGACGAAAGCATCGCAGATCCGATTGACATCCCAATTATCCCAAATGTGCCTTGGTGATATTTGCTTTGCTCTTTTTCTGTTATGATATTTTTATTTCTTGCAGTACGAAGAATGTTATATTCTTTTTCAGGAAGAGATTTCACAACTACATCTCTCCAAGGAAAATATATCCAAACAGGCTTAAATTTGACAGCCTTGTAAAAATTTTGATACTCAACAACGTTATTTTTTTCCTTATATTTTGGGTTTTTTACAATAAACAACTCATACATGCTTGATTCGTAAGCATCGATCAGCTTTACCCCTTTTGGGGCATCGTCAATTTTTTGAAATATTTGTGGTTTTTTCATTTTACCCATTTATGTTTTATTCCTGATTTGAAATATACTGGATCTTCAGCTGTATAATACTTTAGTTTTGGAACTGCACGCTCTTTTAAATGATGCAGTAGCTCTGCGTACTCAGAGCTCGCCCTTGCTAAATAATTGGTCATAATTCCCTCAGCAGACCTTTTGAAGTCTATCGTTGCCTTGGCTCCTTTTTTGAGCTCGGTATTAATCTCTAGGTACTGATCGCCATGTTTATCAAATCGAGAAACCATAGTAAACTTACCTGTTAATTTTTTACCTAAATTAGTTGAAACAATTGCATTTTTTATCCACTCTGGATAAATATTTAGGCCGTAAAGAGAAACCGAAAAGTCTTGCCTCTCATAAATATATACAAATGGCAGCTCTGTTAATTTATCAGCTATCTTAAATTTATTAGCAACCTTCGCCAAATTTATATCATTTTTAGTCAAAATACTATCAACTTCGTCATACGTCAAAACACCTCCATTATCGCCAATACTATACCTAATCAATGGAATTGCGTTATCTCCAGTAAGCAGAATTTCACCATTTACAGATTCAAAATTAATGAACTCTGGATTATATTGCGCCAAAGTAGGAGTCTTATTTGTCACTGTAAAAATATTTTCAAAAAGATTCTTGTTGTCCTTTGCCAATCTTCGAATTAATATACTTGTCGTATCCTCAAATGCCATCGCACCAATATCGGCACTCCCGTATATATTAAAGAAGTCTGTAAACATATTTTTTACTCCTGCGTGTTTTTTCATATAATCTCGAAGCTCTTCGGTTATTGATTCAGCAGCAAATCCAAGACGAATATTCAATTTTTTTAAATTAATTCCTTCTGTCTTTGCCTCGTCGATAACATCTTTTATAAATGGTGCATACCCGATAAGAAGCGTTTGATCATACTGGGGGGAGAGTTTTTTTAGAGAATTAAAAATTTCTTTTTTATTAATCCCAGGAGTAATTATTGAAAGTGGAAAATTTCCTCGAAAGCCAGCAAGCTCAAATGCTTTATAGGTAATTATTCCAGCAATCCAAACCCCCATCCCAAAACAAATAATTACAAGTGTTGACTTATTCTTTCCGTATGAGCTATTTTGTAGAAATCTCTGTATTGAAACTGAATACTGCCAGTCAAGATTTTTTTGTCGCAAAAAATAACTTGGCTCCCCAGTCGATCCAGATGTCGCTGTCAATATCATTGGCTTATAAAGATCTCCATCCCAACTAAGATCTTTTAGTAAATATTTTCTAATATAATTTTTCTTATTTACTACTGGCACCTTAGTAAAATCGCTCCAGGTTTTTATTTTTTTTGGGTCAATATTGTTTTTTTTGAGAAAATCTTTGTAAGCTGGCACGTGGTCAGATGCGAGATGAAAAAGACGAAGAGATTCTTTAACCTGTTTATTTCTCCAAAATGTCGACTTCTTGGTTTTAATATTTTGAAGAATATAATCAGCGGAATGTCTTGTTTGTTTATTTAACATATTTTTAAATCCTATTAATTTACAATTTTTTCCTCTACATTATAGCGGGGTGTATGTTTAATTTTTAAACTCATGTAGCCTGCTCCAAATAAGAATTGAGGCCTTCCGTCAATGCGGAGTATTTTTTTTAATTCTTTGCGATGAGATTTAGATCCTTCAATTGCCGCAACATAGATCGATGTAGATAGCTTTTTTTCTTGAAGCTCTAGCATTGCTCTCTCGGCAAATCTTCCAACCATTACCCAATCTTTTTTAGTATCGTTTTTAGATGAAAAAATAAATAAAGCTCTCGAAGTATTCATCTTTTTTGTTGTCATAAATGAAATTAGTGGTCCGAGATTAATTTTATTTATCACGATCGGAAATATTTTTGAAATAATACTTGGAAGTAATAACGAATAACCCGGTATCCCTTCCTTTTTTAAAGATTTATTTCCAATAAACCATTTAATAATTTCTTTCCGGAATTCTTCTTTTCTATATGCTTCTAATACGGATTGTCCAGTCAAGCGTGAGACCTCATTGATAGTTTCTCTATTGGTATTTATCTCTAAACAAACCCCTTTATAATCATTTGCAATTTTAGAAATACTATTTAACAAAAAACTTGGAATACAATTTTTATTGTATGATCCTCTTTTATTTTGACGATTGGTAATCGTCTTGACTAAACACCTCAATTCTTCTTTATTTTTTGATTTTAACACTTTACTTTTAATCGTTACTATTGCTACTAATTCTTTCTTTAAAACGATCTCCAAATTATCAAAAACTCCAAAATACTTTGCTGCAAGAAGAAAATTCTCAATACAACAACCCAAGCTTATATACATATCTCGCCCTTTGGGGTCAGCGTAGGGAATTTTCTTTTCTTTATTCAAATGTATTTCACACTTGTTTCCTTTAATTTTAAAAAGCCAAGGCTGGCTATTGTGAGTGGAAGGAGCGAGCACGGCGTACCTTAGTAAATACTTTATTCTCTCTTCGACAGTTTTAAGCGATGTAAATGACTTTGTTGAAATTTTATGAATGTTCATTGGTTGATTTAAATAAAATTATTTTGACCGTCCTATCGAGCCAATTATACTTGACTATAGATCATTATCATACTATTACTTTACGTATGAACTATGTATTTAGATTTAATAACCTACTTAATTGTTAATTAAATTAATAACACATCAATTACTTTAACAAATATATTAGTCCTAAATCCTGACAATTTTGTCATTCTCAAACATAAATACTTGGTATATAAATTCCTCATGAAACAAAAAACTCAAGACCTATCTATTTCGGAGTTAAAAAAATATTTCTGGGAAAGGGTTACTGCCTCAGATTGGGAAGATAAATACTATCCAAATCATATCGCCAAAACAATAGCAATCGAATCTGCTGATCTTCTCAGAATATTTCAATGGACGGATAGTATAGAATCATGGCAAAAAATAGAAGTAGAAAGTGAAAAATCACTTGCCGCAGCGAAAATTATTGAAATTCTAGCATACACTATTATGCTTGCCGAACTTATTGACGTAGACATAGTTGAGATTATTAAAAAATCTCATAATTCCGCATCTTAAGGGCTTCAATTTACATACAGTTACGTTTCTTAACTGTCCAGAATCCTGACAAACTCTGAAGTATAATATGCCTGCTATGGATAGAAAACCCTCTAAAGTAGAGTTTGCTAGGTTGTTTAAAAAATATCGACTAAGATCGGAGATCGAAACATTGACAGAACTTGGAGATATATTGGCGATGGAAGGAATTGTCTACGACGATTCGCTATACACTAAATGGCAACAAGGAACGAGAACTCCACACGATAGACGAATCCTTTGTTCAATTTTGACAGTATTTTTAAATCGCTCAGGAGTAAGGACATTACAAGAAGCAAATGCATTCCTAGAATCAGCTGGTCAAGGATTTCTCACTGATCAGGAAATCTCAGAACTCCCTCATCTTAACAAAAGCATCCCTTTTTATGTCCCTCGTGAAATTTCACACTTCACAGGTCGTACGTCATATCAAGAGACTGTTGTAAAATATTTAAAAGAAGGCCATATTGTTCTTATCAATGGACAGGCCGGTGTTGGAAAAACTGCTCTTGCGATCAATATCGCCCATCAAATGAAAGCATTATTCCCGGATGGAATACTTTGGTACCAAATGGACTGCTCTTCTATGATGGACGTCCTATCTTCAATAGCAAGTGCATGTGGAGAGAATATCTCAAAAGTTCAAGATCTTTCTATACGGTCATCAATTGTAAGATCGCTAACTGCAAAAAAACAATTTTTGATCGTTCTTGACAATGTTTCCTCTGAAAATAATTTGGAGTATATTTTGCCTAATAATTCATCATCTGGAATACTTCTCACGTCCCAACAGCCTTCAATTTCTACCAATCGCATTGATGAAAGAATTAACCTTCAGGCTTTTACTCCTGAGGAGACGTTTGAATTCTTTGAAAATGTTATTGGAACAGTCCAAAGTAATGAGAACTCAAAAGACATTGAAAAATTGTTTTTATTGGTTGGGGGATTGCCGCTAGCCATACAGGTCGCAGCAAAGCATATCCTCCATCACAACACAACTATTGCAGGCTTTACAAAATTAATTCTGAGTGAACATAAAGCTCTTGAAACCTTTACTTATCATGATAAAAATATTTATGCAGTATTTGAGGCTTCATTTTCAAAACTCAATGAAACTGAAAAAAGCGTCCTTGTTTCTGCAGGAGTATTTGTAGGAAAAGACTTTTCCCCTGAAGCTATTGCAAGAATTAACAAGCTAAACACTTCAGAAACAATTCAACACCTTCAAACTCTATGGAGATTTTCACTCGTTGAGAAGTCTGTTGGGAAAAGGTACCGTATTCATCCTTTAGTAAAAATTTTTGTGGCGCCTAAAATCACAATAAAAATGAGAATTAATTGTGGAGTATATTTTGAATCATTTCTAAAAAGTAACGATTCAGACCCTGATTATTTAAATATCGTAAATCGTGATTTTGAAAATATTGTCGGAACTATTAATTCTTTACTTGGCCCAAAAGAATGGCAACACGCCGCAGCAATTTGGAGTATATTTTCGATTTTTATGTGGCACACGGGGCACTGGGATGAAATTGAGGAACTTGGAAATAAAATCTACAAGTTGAGCATTAGATATGGCGACATAAAAACAACTATTCATACCTGCATCCAGCCTTTTTGCATTCTCTATTACTGGACTGATCGGGTTGAGAAAGCTAAGGTTTATACTGAAAAAGGTCTTAAGATGGCGATAAGCATCAATGATGATTATTTGATCAATATGGCAAAGATGAGATTGGGGAGAGTTCTCCTTGGTCAAAATCACTTAAAAAAATCACTTAAGTTACTTAACGAATCAAAAAAATACTTTTTAAAAATAAAAGACAATGAAAATCTAATGAATACATATATGTATTTAGGAGAATTGAGACTGAGGGAGAATAAAGTTGACGAAGCGCTTGAAGATTATAATCTAGCTAATGAGTATTGTGAGAGGATAGAAACAATATATGTGAAAAATATATTCTTAGGAATAATCCAACTTAACCTTGGTATGATTTATTTTATTAAAAAAAATCTTAATAGATCTCAAGAACACTTTCTCATCGGATTGCATTATTGTAAATCTAGTGAAGAAAATACCGGTAATAGTATACATGGATATATTGGTTATGGATTATTAAACGAGTCAATAAGTGATTTCGACAGTGCGTCTAAATATTTTCTTGAAGCTCAAAAAGCTATTGGAGTCCGCAAGACAAGAGAGCCGAAAAATAAAATTGATTCTTTTTTTTACCTATTAAGACCTTATATTAAAAAAAGTAAAATATTTTCCAAACTTCTACAATGATCTTATTCATCATCAGCATGCTCTCTCATGTGCTCCACTATCATGTCGCGAAGTAGTTTTGACTTTGTAATTCCTCGTTTTTTACTATCTTCATCGATGTACTGAAGAAGCTTTGGACTAAGAAAAAAATTAAATCGTTTATCTCTTTTTTCTCGTGCAGTATTTAAAACTTTTTTTAAAACTTTTGCATAATTATCCTTGTTATAACTGGCTACAATTAATTTATCATCCTCGACTCCGGATAAAAAATATGGCACGTTGTCTTTGTAATATAGAACAATCGTTGGTTTTGATGACTCAAGTGACTTTTGAACAATAAAGCCATTTCCTAAACTATGCGCACTAGACTCAATAATACAAATATCAGCTTTTTGAATATAATTCATTTTTTGATGATAGTTTTTGACCTGCTCTTCTCTACCTCTCGACATCTTATCCACGTATTCCTTATAAGTTATTACTGCTGCTTCATTGTCTAAATGTTCATAACCAAGAGATTCGATTTCTTTAAATAATTTCAAGTAATACTCTCCAAAATTTTCTTTTCCTTCGTAAGTAGTAGTAAAAAATATTTTCATGTTGCCATTATATTATACAATACTAATAATTCCAAAATATAAATTAATTTGCTTATCAAATCTAAGTTTTAAATCGCGACTGCCATGGATAGTCTCCGCCAGTCATAATGTATTTAATACAATCTTCAATAATTGGGAAAAGCTTATTAATGTAATTTATTATTTGTGTTTCTTTTTCGTAATTATTAAGATTGGTATTCTCGGTAATTTCGAACATTTCGATATATGAAGTTCTTATTATTGGAATAAATAATAACTGCTGCATATATGAAACAAATAAATTTTTATTCAATGGAAGAATTTCGACATATGGAGTTAAAATGTCGCTTTGCTGCTTAGTAATATTTTGTGAAACATCTCGATATAATATACTAATTGTTGACTCTAAAATTGTTTTTTGATGTTTCAATATTTTTAAATCTGTGTCACTCTGCTTGATGATTTTTGGAAGACTGATAAGAATTAGTTGAATTATTTTGTTATCCCTATCATTCATCGAATTGACTACTATCTTTCCTTTACCTTGTTCTAAAAAAACAAGTTTGTTAATGATAATTTTAATTTTTTTATGAAAATCCGCTTTATTTATAAAGAGATCATGGAATTTTTCACTTTTTGAATAATATTGAGTATCGTAAGAAACTCTCTTTAACAAATTTCTTTTTACTTCAATAAACACAGCTTTATTGAATTTCTCATTAATATCTAGTAAATAACTCCCATTAATAGTAATACCAGTAAATATTTTTATGGCTTTGGTAAATGATTGAACAAATGAGTTTAGAACCTTAATCTTTTTATTTATGGATTTATTTTTTTCTTTCAATCTTGTTAATTCAAATAATGTATTTGTTGAAAACGAAACAGTATTTGGATTTTTAAATCTACTCAAGAAATCTATTACTGATTCTACATTCCTCGAGTGGAGCCTAAGAGGTGAATCAAAAAAATCATTTTTAAAACCATATTTAACCATTTTTTTAATTGACTCTTTGGAATTTATTGTATCTTCGTGGAGAAAAAACCCATTGTAGGCTAAATCAAGAAATCCAACAAAACCCAAAGGTAGATCGTTAACATTCTCAAGAAGCCATCTGTATTGACTCAATTCAAGCCTATGATATTTAGTTAATAATTGTTTTTTTCTAAGACTTACAATTTTTTCAGTTTGCCCTTTTAAAGCAATACTATGCATCCAACCATTCGATCTTTCAGTGTCAAGATGATCAATTTGTTTGTTTCGAATATGAATACTTACCTCGTTAATATGATATTTTGCAGAAATTATTGGATAATTGTCTAATAAATAATCTTTTGTGATCTCGATAATTTTTGGTCCAAAATAAGTATAATTTACCCAAGATTTGAGATGATTGTTCGGATTAATTACAATACTTTTTAATGAATATTCTGACTCAATATTATTTAGGTGTAATTTTGTTGATTTGAACCAATCGTTCAAAAATCCATCATTTATCAAATTCAAATCGACAAACGGAACACGAACTAATATGTTATTTGGATTAATGAGCTTAACGTATCTTTTTGTAGAATTAAATATTCCATCGTATACTTTTTGAGTTTCGGACTCTGAATTTGGTAGTCCATACTCATTCAATCTTAAGTGCCATGGAAAAGATTCATCATAAAATATATTTAAGCCATTTTTTGGAATGATAGAACCAGTAATTTGAGTCCATGTTGGAAATCTGCTCAACATTTTTTCGATGTAAAATTTTGGGCTATCTTTATGATCTCTATCACCCGATAACATCCTTATTATTTTTGTATCAATACTTTCTAGCGCACAAGCACCGCCAGTTGATAAAACGTTATTATTGAGTACTTGGCCACTCAATATCTTAGAAAAATTATTATCTACTAACTCTACTCTCAAAGCAGCATCTCCATAAATTTTTTGCAGGTTATCAAATTGGGGGGTTGATAATGATGACCAGTGAGATGGATTCACCGCAATGGTAAAATAGTCTCTTAGATCTTCATTTTCACTGCTTTTCTTCAATACATAATCTCTATACGCCCTTGCGGCGCCCTTTGCCCTCATATAATCATGATATGCATGTGAATTTTTACGGTGCGCGAGCACTTTTTCAGTAGCTTTATGCACCTTGATATACTCTTCGTATGTTAGTTGCGAATTTTGACTCATTTTGATTCATTTAATTATCAATTGTTATAGATAGGAATTATACTATAAGATATATAATGCGAGTAATAACTATACGTATTAATTACTCATATCTTTCAAAGTACTCTGTTAACACTTCTTTTGCAATAGGTGCGGCGACATCAGATCCCTGCCCACCTTCTTCAACCAGAACTGCGACGACTATCTCTGGATCGTCAAATGGAGCAAATATAGTAAACCATGAATGCGGATTGCGTTCGTCCCCATGAGATTCGGCAGTTCCGGTTTTACAACCTACAGATATTTTTCTTTGAATCATTGCCGAACCTGTTGCCTCAGCTGGCTCTCTTAAACCGTTCTCGATATCTTTTTTGAGTTGGGCTGATGAAATTGGCTGGTTTACAGAAAAATCAAAAAATGGATAACCTGTTCCGCCTACTTCGCAAGCAGCTTTCATCCCTTCTCTAATTTTTGCATAAGTTCCTTGACTTATTGGAACTTTCTCGCAATCTGACTCTCCGGCGTTACCTTCTTTTTTAATAAGTGTTGACGGACAAAGCTTTCTATTATTTGCAAACACCGATGTGGCACGAGCTAGTTGAAGTGGTGTTACGGCAACGTATCCTTGTCCAATGGATAGATTATAAGTGTCTCCGAGATACCATTGTTCGTTTAAGACATCTTCTTTCCAGAAAGAAGATGGCACTATCCCTACAGATTCTTGTAGCCCGATCCCTGATGTTTTTTGTAGTCCGAATAATTCTGACCAATAACGGATTTTTTCAGGACCAAGTTTGGCACCTAATGTGTAAAAATATATATCGTTTGATCTTTGCAAAGCTTTCACAATATCGACTTCTCCATCAGTTTTCCCATACTCAAGAAAGAACCAATTGTGGAACTTGAGAGACCCAGCCTCAAGCACTCCTTTGTCAAGAATTGTTTCATCGGCCGTCATCGCACCCTCCTCAAGCCCTGCTGCAGCGACTATCAATTTATAGATTGAACCTGGCGGATAAGTGCCCTCTGTCGCTCGATTAAAAAGCGGTTCGTCAGGATTTTTTATTATTTTTTCAGCCTCCTCATTGTTTCCATCTTCAAAAACCTGGGCACTGTAGCCGGGTTTTGAGACTAATGTCAGAATTTCTCCAGTATCTGCTTTGATCGCAACAACGGCGCCCTTTGCTTTTCCCAAAGCATCGTATGCAGTTTCTTGTAAAGTCAGATCCATCGCAAGTTTGATATTGTCTCCATGTTTTGGCTGAAACACGCTCAAAGTTTTTTTGTATGCACCGTGCGCATCTACTTCAATTAATTTTTTGCCATGCTCTCCTCTTAAATCACACTCAAGTAACTGCTCAATGCCTTTTTTTCCTGTCTTGTCTCCCAAGATTAATTTATTAACACACGGATCATTTTTCAGGTTGCTTTCGTCTGCCGTTTGCCTATATCCAACCACGTGACTTATTGCATCAGATTGATAATACGTCCTGGTAGATTCTATTCGCAAATTCTCAGAATATATATCTGGTTTATTGTTTGAAGCTAAAACCTTCCCTTTACGGTCTGTGATCGTTCCTCTTGGGGCTTCAATAATTACTTCCTTGACTCTATTTTGATCTGCTAGGCTTGAAAAATATTTACCACGAACTACAGTAAGTTGAAATAATCGTGTAAAAATAATTCCCATCCCTATTGCGATAAAAATCGCATAAAGGAAAAAAATCGATCGTGAGTAGGAACTATTTTTTTCAGCAAAAGAAAGAGAGCCTGTCTCTCCTTTTTGAATATATGGAATACTAATCATACGAATAAAACAATTATATTACGAGAAAAGGAAACATACCTCACTACTCAATAAGGTGTTTTTCTTCCTCAGAAGCGACTACTTGGAAGCCGACGTGAGATTGGCCAGCGAAGAACAAACCTTCTCCGACCCCTGCAGATAATAAAAAGTGCTTTTCTCCACCGGTTAAATAGAATGTTTTTGTAATTTTGTCAACTGCCGCTGTTGATTGCTTCAGAATAATTTGAAGACTTGAGTTTGTTATTATGGCACGGCCCTCATCAGTTGCAAGAAAATCTTCAACGTCTTGAGTTATTGTTGTCATTCCAAGATGGTATTTGCGCGCACGTTTTGCAAAATTATGAAGATAGGCTCCAGAATCTTTGTTTTTTATCAAATACCACGCCTCATCTACCACTAAAACCCTCTTCCTCGGGTCACCCTGTCTTATATGATGCCAGATATAGTCAAGAACGATGTACATCGCCACAGGTCTCAAATTTTCCTCAAGGTCACGAATTCCAAACACAGTAAAAGTATTTTTTATATCAAAATTCGAGTGGCTGTTGAAAATTCCAGACGCTGAGCCTTTTACAAATTTTTCCAATCTATCTGCCAACTCACGAGCCTCAACAGCTTCCATACCTATCAATATCTTAAATAGATCTTCAAGAAGTGGAGGCTCTTTTTCAAAAGTCTCAGGATCTTGCGTGATCCCCTTCTCGCGATACGTAAGAACAAGCGCCCGATCGAGCAATGCATCCTGCGATGGGGTCAATTCGCCCATTATGACACTCATCAGAGAATGTAGGTCGAGTATCTTATTTGACAACTCATCAGGGTCAGGATTATCAATATTTAGGTCAAAAGGATTTAATTTGTACTCTGAGCTAGCTGAAAAATCAACAAACTCACCTCCTAAATTTTTACATAAAGTCCGGTACTCATTTTCAGGGTCAAGAATGATAACATCTGTTCCCATCATGAGCGATCGCAACGCTTCCAACTTTACCATAAAGCTCTTACCCCCTCCTGATTTTCCCAATATGACGGCGTTTGCGTTTTCAAGGGTGAATCTATCAAAAATTATCAAGCTTCCATCATGTTGATTCAAGCCATACATAATCCCTTCATTTTTCGTAAGCGAAGCTGTTGAGAAAGGAAAGGTCATGGCGAGCGAGGTGCTATCCATATTTCTCCAAACCTGGAGCTCGTCTCGAAACATTGGAAGAGTTGACCTGAAGCCCTCTTCCTGTTCAAGAGTCGCCTGTTTTGATATGATAAGAAGTGAAGAAAGTGTAGAGTCGATCTCTTTTGTCACACTATTTAACTCTTCGATTGTGCTTGCTGGAATAGTGATATAAAGTCCAAATTGGAAAAATCTTTCAGCGCCTTTTGCCAGCTCAGCCTGGAGAGCTAGAGCGTCGTCAAGCGAGACTTGGACTGTTGGATCGACCACTTTTCCAGCTTTCATATCACTTTCCACTGTCGCCTGCATCTCGCCGATTTTCCGCTTTAGTTCTCCAAGAATCGCTTTCGACTCTGATGGATAAATAAACATAGAGATGTTTAAAGGATGATCGTAGGTGATCAATGAGTTTAGCCAATTGGCCGAAACATACCTCGGGTAGCCAACAACAAATATAGTTCGGTAAAATTTATCATCAATCTTGATATGGTTAAAATCAACCTCGACATAAGATGGCGCGATAATATCCTTTAGACTAACGTCGCCCTTAGCCATCACATCGGCGACTTTTTTGACGCCGCTTGGGATTTTACCGCCGCTAGATTTGCTTTTTTTTGAATTTTCGTTTTTTTTGCCAAACATAAAAATTTTTCCTTAAATATTACTCTGTTAATTTTATCCACTTGTCAGCACTATGTCAGTATAACTGTCAACAGGAGCTAGTTGTTTACCTGTCGCTGACGGGTTGTAGATATTGTAAAACAACTCAGTCAACTCTTGTTGTTGCAGGATCGATGGCTTTAGACCAACTTTCGCAAGCAGTCGCAATAAATGATCACGTTTTGGATAAAGCGATGTTTTTGCTCGATTATATATATACTCTTTTCCATATTTCTTTGCATTAGCTCCACCTATTCCCATCTCCAGAGGGTTGAAGGGCACAACAAAGAAAAATCTTTTTTCCATCACGATGTTTCTTTTAACAATCATTTTAATAAAATCTTTATAGTCTTCGAGACGACTTCTTATTATTTCGTGTTTTTGCTCTTTTATTTTCGAGTTAAGATAATCGATATATGATGAAATATTCATCATTTTTGAGATTATTACAACTTGCGCTGGGAAAGATAGTGAATTTAATAGGCTTCCATAACTATAAATCATCGCCATCTGGTCTTCGGCAGAAAGAAGCCAAAAATTTACGGCTCCCACCTCGATCACAGTCACGGCTGAGTAATCTTTCATCAAGATTATATCGTCACGAACTTCTTCAATTGCGATAAATGATTGTGTAGACGCACGTTTTGGAGAGGTTGGTTTTGTTTTTGACATTGGCTATAACAATTCTTTGGAATAAAAAGATAGTGGTTTTTGCTGATCTAACCCTATTGTAAGTTTCATTGTATCAAAAAAATAATTACCCTTTGGATCGCTAATTTCAAAGTCATAAACTCCTGGATTCAACTTACTATATGTTGCGAAAATTCCGTGTGGATTTGTTTTTAAAAGGCGAATTTGGTCTCCGGCATTGTTTTTAATTGAAACTAGAATCCCTGGTAATGGAGTTTGTCGTTGATTTCTGATTATTCCTGTAAGAAAAGGCTGTTTTAATGACTGTGTCTGACTTTCAGCATCAACAGCTTGTGGGAAAGAAATATTTGCTTTCTTGATATTTGATGGATTTGTGTCTTTAGTTTGAACTAAAAGATCTTCAATATGGTTTTTTTGTTTATTAGTTTTTTGATCTTTTCCGATCTGTTTAGGATCTTTTTTAGTTTCGAGATATTTGAGCAATTTATCTTTTGTATCAACGTGAGTTACCGCAATATGAGGATCTTGGGTAAAATATAAATTTTTTAATACTTGGATCGTGTCATTTCTTTTTTCATATGTGTACTGCGTTGGAGAATTTAACCTCTTTAGTAGGTTTTTTATCCAAACCTCAAGTGGCCTTCCTTGTATTTGAATAAATGCAAAAGCTAGTCCAACAATTCCAATAACTACTCCCAAAAAGATATTTAAATAGGGAATAGGATTTATGATGTATGCGATATATCCGACTGGAAAAAACACCACCAGATAAAGAAATTGACGCAATGTCATGAAGCCAATTAGTTTGAATTCAAAGGTTGTGATCTGACGTGGAACGGGATGTTGGTCCATATTTTAAGTATACAGAAATTAACTCTTACTTCGCAGTATGAAATCAAAAAACTAGCAGTTCAGCAATTTAGCAATTCAGCAGTCTAGCAATATAGCAATTAGAACTTAGGTCAATTAGAAATTAGTAATTAAAATATTCGCCAACTACTAACTACTAACTCTCCAGCGCTTCCTTTACAAGCGCGTCAGCTTCTGTATTTTTATCTCGAAGTACGTGTTTGTAATCAACGGCCATTTGAAGCTCCATTTCAAGAAGTTTAATCTTCAGATGAAGCGGCTTAATATCGGCACTTTTCACTTTGTAAGATCCTTTAACCTGATTTACCATGAGAAGAGAGTCTGAAATCACTAATAAACTTTTTACTTTAATCTTCTTGTTTTTGATTTGCTCACTTACATATTCCAATGCTTTTATTAGCGCCGTGTATTCGGCTACGTTATTTGAGGCTATTCCAATTCGCTCGTTTTGCGCATGTAATAACCCGTCATCTGAATATATTAGAAATGCATACGCCGCTTGTCCTGGGTTATTAAGAGATCCTCCGTCAGTGTAGATTGTGAGATTCATGAAGATATTGTAGCAGATTAGAGCTCGCCGAGTTTTTCTTTGCGCTCAGCTTCTTGCTTGACGAGGCTTAAGAAGCGCTCAGTGGAAGAAATTCTCCTATGACCTACGATGTTTGAAATATACTCAAGCGTCGCGCCATTTCTGAGCTGATGAGCGATGAAGGTATTTCTCAGATCGTTTACGGTTGCGTTTTCAATACCAACTTCTTGAAAAGATCGGTCAATAATTTGACGTATATTTCTAATCAAGAGAGGGTTTCCGGTTCTGGTTATAAAAACATAATCAGAGTTTGCATTTGCACCACGTTCTTTCATGTATTCCTCAAGAGAAAGTCGTGCTGCATTGTTTAACGGCACATCACGTTCAACATTTTTGCCATATTTTCTAATATGAAGCTTATCTTCTTTAATATCAGATCTTTCAAGAGCGGCAAGTTCTCCAATTTTTATCCCTGTCTGAAGGAGAGTCTCAACAAGTGCATATGTCCGCTTATCTTCTTTTGCCACATCGCGAAGAGCTCTGTACTCCATCTTGGTCAAAATTCTAGGTGGCGTTTGAGTGTATTTTGGATGAGAAATATCAAAAGCTGGATTTGCGGTAATAATATCTTCGTGTTTTAGAAATCTGAAAAAGGTTCTTATAGAATTAAGCTTTCTTGAAGCGGATTTTTTTGTATATTTTTTTTCAATCAGATTTTGGATAAATCCCTCAATGTCGTCTTTTCTAACATCGCGGATGTCTGTTTTTTCTCGTCCTGTAAGAAAGCCAATAAATTGCTCGATGTCTTTTTTATACGCTACTACTGTAAATTTTGATTTTCCTTGGTCATTTAAAAACGCTACAAAGCGCTCTAAAAGCTTTGGAAGAAAGTATTCATCCATACGAGCCTATAATATACCATAGCGTTATTTAAATAACAAGCCTTTTTGAGCAGTGATAATACGCATTATATAAGCATATCTTTCTATATCAACGGTCCTTTCTTATTATTATATGTTTTACATTAGTGGTTGAGTTGCATCCTAAAGAATATTGCATTGAGACAATCAAGATTAATAATTGTGATAACTGCGCTTGAATAAACCACACACATATAGGTACAATAACTCCTATTAATTGATTTAATATTTATTCATATGGCAGTAATATCATCCACAGGAGAAACTTTTAAAAAAGACGTTATCGATCAAAAAGGGGTAGTTTTAGTCGATTTTTTTGCAGAATGGTGTGGACCATGCAAAATTAGCGCTCCAATAATTGACGAGCTCTCAGAAGAAATGACTGATGTAAAGTTTGTCAAAGTCGATGTTGATAAAAATCAAAAACTCGCATCAGAGTACTCGGTCTTTTCAATTCCTACATTCATGGTTTTTAAGGATGGGGAAATAAAGAATCAATTTGTTGGAGCCCATAGTAAAGAAGGCTTTAAAGAAGAGCTTGCAAAGGTCTAAACAACATCACTAACTGCTCATCACCGCTGAATTATCCGAACAACTTTTCCGTGAATTTCTTTTAAGTTCAGATGTGCTTGCTTCAGCATAAATAAGGCTACTTCAGCCAGCCAGCGTAAGGATGTGGTAACTGGCGATGATAAACCCTGCATGACTCGTTCGTCAGAAATCGGCAAAGTAACATTGTATTTTGGGTCAGCTGTCGAAGGCTCGATCGTTTTAAGCCCTGCTTTTTTCAAATCTGGATGAATACTTGGCTCTTCGCGGTTTGTCTTGAGATATTCCCCAACTTCGGCGTCTTCGATGATAGGCTCCGTCTCGATCACCTCAAGCTCCTGTTGGGGGGCTTTTTCGTTTACTCCGATAGGTTCTCCCTCTTTTGAATAAGATTGCTGAGATGTTTTTTTAGGAATCAAATGATCAATGGAGGTAAATGAACTTGCAGTTTTGTTTAAATCGTCTGACATAGGATTAGTTTACCTGAATATCAACCTCTTCTCTAGTTTGATTCACAATCTTCATTACCACAGACATATTTTCCATTAATTTTTCTATTACCTTTTTCATTATTGCAATAAGGACAAGTGATGCATTCGTCATCATTTTTTGATATGCCTTCTCCTAGACCCATCATTCTACTCAATGTTGAGTATCGATTGCTAATTCCAGCAAATCCGGTAGAGCTGCCGACTTCCTGATTTGAAGTTATTACTGACGTTGTAGAGCATCCATAAAGCCTCGCTTCACCATCATTTCGATCCATGTGAGACTGTATAGCCATAAGATACATGTTTTGAATATTTTGTTGAGTTATGCGATGTGTTTGTTGGGTGGGATTTGTTAATGTGGAAATGTCTGGCAGTTGTCGGTATAAGTTTATTTGATTTGTAATCTCATTAATAATTTTAACTAAAGAGTGATGTGCGGGATTTTTAGAATCTCTTCGAGATGTATATACAATTCTTCTTGGGTCATTTATTTGAGCAAATTGATATAAAGATGTAATAAAGTCTTCAATGCTTATGTGAGGATTTGTTGGATTATCGAGCGCACAATTTCCATAATGTGATAATAACTCTCGAATAGGAAATTGAGCTTCATTGATCTTGATGTCGATGTGAGTTGACTGAGAGTCTTTATCCTTTACGGCAAGATAAAGCCTGCCTGATTCGTAATATATATTAGAAAAAGGCTCTGTATGACCTGCCGGACCAGCAGGAGAATACCACATTAATGTTTCGCCAACTTTTGCTTTCATGACCTGTTCTTGAAATCTATTTAATCCTGCCAGAGTCTGACCTTCTCGCTCGCGTGGATCAGTCTGAGAGGTGATCCGAAAAAGATCGTGATCTATTTCTTCAGAGTATAATTCTCCATTTATGTGAAAGTATGAGTGTGGCTCAGATATTGGAATGTCCTCAAGGAACTCTCTTTCGAAAGCGCGTTTATTTCTTTGAATTTCTTCAAAAGCTATTGCTTCGCCGGCCGCCGCAGATACTTTTCGATAGCGCTCTAATTCGTATTGAGAGGAAACGCCAATCATTTGCATTTCTCGTTCTGGACTGTGGATACGAGCTGCCTGATCAAAGGTAAATATAGAAGGTTCTCGATTTGGCGCTATTATCTGGCGTTCTGCTATCATATTTTTTTCCCTGCTTCGGGGTCGGGTACCATACGGTACCCGATTGTAGTTTGGTCGGTCTTCGGACTTATGTATTAGTCTTTAGCTTTTAGCTACTTGCTATTAGAGGTTATCTAATGGCTGATAGCTGACGACGAATGACTAATATATTACCGCTGCGGCACAGTCTAGGATTTGCACCTAGTTCCCGGTTTTGAAAGCACACCTTCCCATTGAGTTTTTCAACAGTGGTATACACCAAACTTAATTTTCAATATTAATATTATATCACTATTCTAATTTAGGGACTGTCCCGGAACGGGACAGTCCCTATTTAAGCTCAATATCAAGGGTATATTTTCGTGCAAGTAAAAAAAGATAATCTGATAAACGATTAAGATAGATAATAATTTGAGAGTTGTTTTTAATTAAATTATTTTTTGCAAAATGGCAGATGATTGCTCTTTCGGCTGTTCGACAAACAGAACGCGCCACATGAAGCCTGGCCGCTGACTCACTGCCATGTGGAATAATAAACTTTGTCAATTTTGGGAGCTTTTTTTCTATTTTAGTTATCAACTCTTCAAGAGTATTTATTTCCTTCTCTATTTTACCGCTTGGTAATTTAGCTCCAGACAGATCTGCCATGATCAAATATAGAGATTGTTGGCATGAGGATAATACTCCCTTATCCTCCTCATCGACAGATTCATATGCGAGCCCTATAAAACTCGTGACTTCGTCAATCATCCCATACCCTTCAATCAGTGTGTCTGATTTTAGCAAACGTTCCCCTCCAAAAATTGCAGTTGTTCCATCGTCTCCTGTTTTAGTAGTAATTGACATGTGGTAATTATTATATAATGATCTCACTTATGAAAGTCTATAATACGTATAAAAAATTTACGGCCATTATTATGCTTAGCTCTCTTTCTTTAATAGTCTTAGGAACAAGCCTGTTTGTTCAAAAACAAAAGAATATCTCAAGTACACAAGCCGCAAGTAATACTCCAGCAAAATGCAGCTGTACTGACCCGAATTATTGCTACCCCGATGGGTGTTCTGGAAAAGTAATAACTTCTGACAATCGATTTGACGATGGTCGTTACAAAAAAGCCTGCAGTAGTATTGATTTCGGTTGGCCACCTGATATTGAGGTGCAAAAATACTTTTGCTCAATCAAACAACCAGATAGCTGTTTTGACGTCTACACTTACAAAGATGACCGATTGGCTTGTTTTATAGAGCGGTGGTTTTGTCATCCATCTTTATGTGAAGGATCATCCGGAAAAGGCGACTGTGGAAAGTATTGGAGATTGCCTGACGGTTGGACTAGTTACGGATGTGTGAAAGGACCTGATAATGATCACCTTTCTCCTATTTGGGAAAATCTTCCTCCAAATTTACCAAACGGACAAGCCCAACAACCAACCGCCACTCCAATCCCCCCGACTCAGCCTCCGACAAACCCACCCACAGCAGTTCCGACATCAAAGCCAAATGAGCCAACATATACTCCTGCGCCTACATCTGCTCAAAATAATCCAACACCAACTGCTTCGGCGCTAAGACCAACCATTATTCCAACTCAATCTAACGCGCCAGCGATCATTCTTACACCGACATCTACACCAATAAAATTTCAAGCCCCAAATGTTAAATTTGATTATCCCAAAGAAATTGCAAAAAGAGTAATAAATCCTGAAAATATATCCTTTTTAAATAGCAAAACTGAAAAAGCCCTCAAGCTTCCTAGTGATATTTTCGATTCTATAATCGCGCTTGATAATCAACTTGAAAATTATGCAAATGGAATTGTCCAACTTTCAATAAATAAATTCAATGAATTTTTAGGCCAATAAAAAAGGCGGATCCCTAACAATCCGCCTTTCTTTTATTAATCTTTTGGTTATTTATTCAACACTCTGCATATCCACATCCGTAACACTTAGCGCAACCCTCTTCGCGAGCTAGAAGTGCTTGGCCACACTCTTTACAAATATCAAAATGTTTTTTATTTGACATTGTTGTTTCGGACTGGGGAGGTATTATTTGCTCTTGAAGTAGCGTTGGCTGCTCGGTTTGTGAGATCAACTTTGCATCTTCGTTGTGTCCATTTCCATTTGTTTCTGGTAAGGATTGTTGATTTAAGTACTCAAAATGCATCTTTAAAACTTTTGCCACAGCATCTGGCAGACTTCTGACTCTTTCCTTCCCAAAGCCCAAAGCGCGACCGCCGCCAATTCCTTGTAGTTCATTAATAACATTTTTAACTCTCTCGTCTGGTGGTATGTGGGTAGTTGATCGAAAATACATAGAGATCATTCTTCCCAAGCCCTCGGCCATTGCGAAAACATCAGTTCCTGCTTTTCCGATCGTCATAAACAATTCATGTGGTTCGTTTCCACCGTTTGAGTTGATTGTTATATATGCTCTACCGACGGGGGTATCAATTTTATATGTTGATCCGTGAACAACCATTGGTCTTGGTTTTACAGCATTTACCTTTACTAATTTTTCTTCAGGCTTTGTATCTTTTGGTGATCTTTCAAGAACGCCCACGCGGGAACCTTCGCGCATATACGCGATTCCTTTTAGTCCCTGGTCATACGCCATTGTATAAATCCTTTTCACATCTTCAACTGTGTGTGAATTTGGAGCATTAACGGTTTTTGAGATTGATGCATCAACATATCTTTGAATTACAGCCTGAACCATGACGTGGTCTTCAGGGGATAAATCATTTGCTGAAACGAAGTAATCTGGCCTTTCTAAATCTCCAGCATCCACCTCAGCCTTATGTTTTTCGTACCATTCATCATATAAATAATGTCTGATTTTATGCTCACCAAGCCTATCTCGCCTAGTAAACTCAAATTCGTAAACCGGCTCAATGCCAGAAGTTGTTCCAGACATTAAAGATGTAGATCCTGTTGGCGCCTGCATCAAAAGCACAGAGTTTCGAATCCCATCTTCTGCTACTTTTTCACGAATCTCTTCAGGAAGGGTTTGCATAAATCCGCTTTTTACAAATTTATTTGCATTAAACATTTTAAAAGATCCTTTTTCTTTAGCATTGTCAGATGACGCAATGTAAGCTTCATGAGCGATTTGCTTGTAGACTTTTTCAATAAACTCCAGTGATTTTTTTGACCCATAGCGAATGTGCAGTTTTATCAGCGTGTCTCCAAGCCCCATAGTTCCTAATCCTATTCTTCTCTCTCCTTCAAGCTGAGTTTTTCTAATTCCTGGGAATACGTACGGATCCATATCGACTACATTATCTTGAAGTCTGACCGCGGTCCTAACAGTCTCAGATAGGGCTTCAAAATCGAATTCTCCTGGCTTGTCAACTTTGTACCCTTTTACGAATGCTGTTAAATTAATTGAACCTAAGTTGCAAACTCCCCACCCTGGAAGCCCTTCTTCTCCACATGGATTGACGCATATTATTTTATTCCAATATGAGTTGTTGTGCATCTTATTATACCTCTCAAGAAATACCACTCCAGGCTCTGCAGACTTCCAAGCGGCCTCAGCAATAAGGTCCCAAATCTTTCTAGCTTTTACAACTTTGAGAACTTTTATTTTTTTACCACGCGCTTTCCAAGACTCAATATCTCCATCCCACTGAGTGTCGTAGTCAGGGTCGTTTTTGTCAGGGAAAATCAAAGGCCAATCTTCATCTTTCTTAACCGCTTCCATAAATGAGTCGGAAATTGCGACTGACAAATTGGCACCATTAATTCTCGATAGGTCTTGCTTAACAGTAATAAACTCCTCAATGTCTGGGTGCCAATCCCAGAGCATAAGCATTAAAGCTCCGCGTCTCGTTCCCCCTTGCTGAATAATGTCGCGAGTAGCAAGTGAGAAGATTTCTGCCCAATTGCAAGGACCTGAAGAAAATCCATTCACCTTCTCAACCCTCTCTCCCCGAGGTCTCAAAGTCGACAGATTTATACCAACACCCCCACCGCGGGCCATAATTTCAATCATTTCTCCAAGTGTTTTTAAGATGCCCTGTCTTGAATCCTGAGGCGATGGAAGAACAAAGCAGTTGTAGTAAGTCACAGAGTATCCAGTCCCTGCCCCAGCAAGTATTCGACCACCCGGAACATATTTAAAGTTCTCCATTGCGTCATAAAATTTCTTAGCCCATTTTTTTCTACCTCCAGGCTCTTCGATCTCAGCCACGGCATCTGCAATTCGTCGCCACATCTCGTCTGGCGTCTTTTCCAAGGCGTTTCCCGCTTTATCCTTAAGCGAATACCTATCTAAAAATACTTTTTCTGATATGCCTTTTAGTTTCATATGTTTTGTTTTATTTAATTAATTTATAAATATTTTTCTCTAATAAATAAGTGATTGTTACGACAGTTTTTTTAGCTCTCGCTCAAACTCTTCAACGTCGACGAACCTTCTAAATACTGACGAAAAGCGAATATACGCAACTTTGTCAATATCTTTCAGGTGGCTAGCCACTTGGTTTCCAATGACAGTGCTCTTGATCTCAGTATTTCCTTCATTTGTAACCGATTGCTCGATAAGGTTCACAATTTCTTCTACTTGGTCGGCGGTAACTGTTGTTTTGCCTACTGCTTTAAACACTCCATTTAGTAATTTTTTTCTGTCAAATCTTTCTCTGCGTTTGTCCCTCTTTATAACAAGTACTGGAATCTCCTCGATTCTCTCATATGTTGTAAATCTTTTTTTACAGTCAGAACAAGCTCTTCGCCTTCTAATCGCTGTTTTATTGTCTGAAACTCGTGTTTCGATAACCTCCGTGTTGGTATTTTGACAAAATAAACATTTCATATATTGGGTGCAAATCAAATGTATACCACTACCAGTAGTATTTCAAGTGAATTTATTATATCAAACCATATCACTATTTTTTAATGTATTTTTCCCGAATCCTGTAATACTAACGTTCGGAAAAATTGTATAATTTGAACAGTAATCACAATTAATCCCTCTATGGATGATTATATAAGCATGAATATCCCCTCTTAAACAATATTAGTTGGCAAAATATTAATAGGTCTATAGTGGTTGCTTGGCTAAACACATTCTTACATTTAAATATATTTTTCCTATCTAATCGGTATAATTGTCGGGCTTTTATAAAGCTCTAAATATATTATTAACGCGTCAATACATCATGCGCCTATAACCGCTTGAAGCCCCAAGCAGTATCTAGTAAAATTACTTGGTATAATATTTTTATGGATACTTACATTCTTGACACCAACCTACTTTTTAACATGGAGGCAAAAATGGGTTTAGGAGACAACACGAAACGAATAATGACCAATCTTGCGAAAGTTACATCTGGTAAAGGAAAGTCTGAAATATCTATAGTTTTGCCCCCTACAATAGTCCAGGAGATAGTCTCTTTTTTTGACAGTCCAGATGACGAAGTGCTAACGTCATTTCTTGGCTCTATCACGGTTAAATCTCCGGAGACCCGTAGCATCCTTGTGTCCGGCTCTATTTTCTCTGAACTTACAGAAGATTATCGCAATCGGTCTTTTCGTGCGATGAAAGTAGCCGAGGAAGAGATGACTCGTGTGGCTGAGGTTTTCATGGGGAAGGCTGTGCTGCCTAAAAAGGAGTTTCAGATAACTCTTGGAAAAGTAATTTCAAAGTTTCGCGACCGTTACCGAAATGTTACGCGGACTGGAACTTTGGATAGTGTCGCAGACCTAGATGTAATCATTCTTGCCAAGGAGCTTTGCGGGACGCTGGTGAGCTCTGATGAAGGGCTGTCGCGTTGGGCGAGGCAATTTGCTGTTGTTGAGATGGATCCTCGTGTTTTTGGAAAAAAGATGAAAGCGTATCTTTAACCTCAAGTAATGAGTTTTTTTTGTGATCTTTCTTTATTGAGATAGTTGCTGGTATCGCCTCTTCTTCATCGTC
>Ga0210057_1002531_pt1 | contig 26031 bp, 26 predicted proteins | sample CryGeyCG2114_010_2_FD_183968 | JGI IMG/M metagenome (GOLD analysis project Ga0210057, IMG submission 183968) | Groundwater microbial communities from aquifer - Crystal Geyser CG10_big_fil_rev_8/21/14_0.10 (SPAdes) (version 2) | ecosystem: Environmental > Aquatic > Deep subsurface > Groundwater ...
CTGAGGCCTTTAACTTGGCAGAATGTTATCAAGTGCCGGTAATCTTGTTGACCGATAAATATTTGGCGGAAAGCAGATTCTCGGGGAACGGAGAAGAACTAAAGGGAAGCGAATATAAAAATTATAATGATTATAAAATTTATAAAAATTATAAACGATATCAGTTTACCGAAGATGGAATTTCGCCAATGGCGTTTCCGGGGCAGGCAATTGTAAGGGCTAATTCTTATGAACATGACGAGGAAGGGTTCTCTTGCGACGATAAAACAAACAGAGAAAAAATGATGGATAGAAGGATGAATAAACTTTCGGATTTAAATGGTGGTTTTGAAATTTTTGGTAAAGGAAAGACTGTTTTAGTCGGCTGGGGTTCAACTAAAGAAATTATCTTGGATTTTTTAAAAGATAACTTTGGGTTTAATTTTTTACATATTTGGCGGCCGTGGCCTTTTCCACAGGGAGCAATAGATATTTTAAGAAATGTCGAAAGAGTTATCGTTATTGAAGGGAATTATTCTGGTCAACTGGCGGATTTAATAGAAAGATTTACTTTTAGGAAAGTGGAAAGGGTTTTAAAAGATGATGGCAGACCTTTTTATAAACAAGAATTGGAAGATAAGTTACTTAAGTAACTTGAGAAGTTTAAGATGAATTACGATACAAATCAAGAGATTACTTGGTGCCCGGGTTGTGCCGGTTATGGTTTTTTAACGGCTCTTAAAAATGCTTTAACTAAAGCCAATGTTGAACCGAAAGACGCGGTGGTGGTTTATGATATAGGCTGTTCAGCCAATGCGATAAATTTTTTAAACACCAGCGGGGTTGCTTCTTTGCACGGCCGGTCAATTCCGTTTGCGGTGGGGGTAAAAATGGCCAATCCGAACTTGACGGTAATTGCCCAAGGAGGAGAGGGAGGGATTGTAACCGAAGGAGCCAATCATTTAATTCATGCCGCTCAAAGAAATGATGACATCACGGTTATTATTAACAATAACTTTGTTTTTGCCTTAACAACCGGACAAGCTTCATCCGCTACCCCCAAGGGGTTTAAAACCCGCTCAACTCCGGAGGGCAATCCGCACGAGCCTTTGTCGGCAGTTGATTTGGCTTTGGTTTCCGGTGCCAGTTTTGTTGCCCGAACTTTCGCTTTTGATATTGAAAAAACCAGCGAAATAATTTATCAGGCAATTACCCACAAAGGTTTTTCTTTGGTAGAAATTATCCAGCCTTGTGTCGTTTGGACGAAAGATTTAGTTAAACAGGAGGGGGTGTGGATGAAGAAGCCGCTTGAGATTAAACTAGACATTATAGGTAAAAGTAACTTATGGGGAGTACTCTTTAAAAGTTAACCGGTGGGAATGCTGTTGGCAACTACTGCCGGCGGTTTTTTACTTGACTAATCTTGGTTGGCAGAAGTTTTCAATATAAATAGGAACAAGCTCATAAGATTTGATTTTTTTGCCTTCAAAAATAATTTTGGCAATTGCGCCTTTTTTTGTTTCCTCGCTCCAGGCTTGGTCAAAAACAAAGTTACCCAAAGAATAAAATATTAAACCGTCTTTGTATTCTTCAACGGGTTGAGTGACGTGAGGATGGTGGCCAATGACGATTTTCGCACCGCTATCTATAATTTGGTGAGCCAATTCAACTTGGCTTTTAGCTGGTTGCTTTTGATATTCGTTGCCCCAATGAAGAGAGACGATGAGGATATCTACGGCCCTGCCCGCCTCGCCGAAGACGGCGAGTCGAGGTGGGGGATAAGTAACCAGGTCAAAAGCCAAAAAGCCAAAACTCGTGCCGTTTACTTTTTTAATTGATAGCGGATTGGGGCTTACCGGCAAAATTTGATTTTTTTTGAGAATTTCTTGAGTTTGCGCCAGTCCGAACTCTCCCTGATTGAGGATATGGTTATTGGCCAGGGAAAGAACATCAAAACCGGCAAATTTCAGCCCCTCGATTGAGTCGGGCTGGCTGCAAAAGATCATGCCGGTTTCGGTTGTTGGACAATTTTCCACTATCGGCGCTTCTAAATTGCCAAAAGTTATATCAGCGCTTGAGGTGAAATCGGCAATATTTAAAAAAGGATATTTCCAGTCTTTATTTTGAAGCATCTGTACGTTGCAGTATCGGCCGAGCATGATGTCGCCGACGGAAACAAGAATTGTTTGGGTTGAGCGTTTTGTGATATCTCTCAATGAGTATTTGGGGGGAAAGAGGTTTGGCGGGGAAAAATTAACTAAGCGGGGTTTTGCCGTCAGGTTCGCGACAAGTGTTGCTAAAAAAATGATGACAATGGAAAAAAAGCCCAATTTGGGGTAAAATACAGCCATATACCAATTATGTTTAATATTTTTGTTAACTTCAAGACTTACCCTCAGGCTACGGGAGAGAGGGCGGTTGAATTAGCCAAGGTTTGTGAGGAGGCCTCCCAGGAAACTAAATTTGAGGTAATCCTTGTTGTTCAGACAGCCGATGTTTACCGGGTTAAACAAGCGGTTAAAATCCCGGTTTGGGTTCAACATCTTGATTTTCAGCCTCAAGGAAAGTTTACCGGTTGGACAAATTTAGAGGCGGCGATTGAGGCCGGAGCAAGCGGGACACTTTTAAACCACAGTGAACATCCAATTCCTCCGGGAACGGCAAAGCAAACGATTTCCAGAATTAGAAATTTGAAATTAGAAATTAGAAATTTCAAGACGATGATTTGTTGTAAAACACTGGGTCAAATGGAGAGGTTGGTAAAATTAAAGCCAAGATTTATCGGTTATGAAATAAGCGAGCTGATTGGCGGACAAGTTTCAATAACCAAAGACAATTCAGGCTCGATTAAGCACGCCATTGAGCTTTGTGGTAAAATACCCTTGGTTGTCGGAGCTGGGATTCACCAAGCCGATGATCTTAAAAAAGCTCAGGAGCTAGGAGCAAGTGGTGTTTTAATTTCTTCTGCAGTTGTTTTGGCGGGAAATCCAAAAGAAGAACTTCAGGAATTGTTAAATCTGCCTAAGGAGGATTAAGAAATGATATATCTTGGTGCCGACCATAGAGGTTATGATTTAAAGGAGAAAATTAAAAAATGGTTGAAAGACAAGCGGTATGAGTTTGTTGATTTTGGAAATGATAAACTTGACCAGGAAGACGACTATCCCGATTTTGCCCTGAAGGTGATAAGAAAAATAAAAAAAGAGGGGGATTTCGGCATTTTATTTTGCGGCTCCGGGGTAGGGATGGACATTCTTGCCAATAGGTTTAGCCATATCCGTTGCGGCCTTGGTTTTGTTTCTCAACAAATAAGAATTGCCAAAAGAGACGACAATATTAATTGTCTGGTCCTTCCTGCTGATTTTTCAACCGAGACAGAAGCCCGTACGATTATTGAAATGTTTTTGGAAACGAATTTTGCCGAAGGAGAGAAATATTTACGGAGACTTAAAAAAATCGAGAAAATAAAATAACTTATTATTTGCAAGGAAACTCCTTGCCTGTTAAATGATTCTTCCTCAATTAAAAGATTTTAATTTTTATGGCAAGAAGGTTTTGGTCAGATGTGACTTTGATGGCGCAAGACTGGAAGAAAACTTGCCGGCGGTAAAATATCTTCTCGACAACGGAGCGAAAAAAATTATTTTAATGGGCCATTTAGGAAGACCTGAGGGTAGGGTTGTTGAGGATTTAAAGCTGGCTCCGGTAGAGAAGAGATTCCGTGAGTTATTGGATTCAAAAAATATTATATTTTTGGAAAATTTGAGATTTGATAAAAGAGAAGAAGAAAATGACGCCGGATTTGCCAAAGAACTGGCCGGTTTGGGGGATTTTTATGTCAATGAGGCCTTTGCTTCAAGTCACCGGCAGCACGCTTCTATTGTCGGAATACCGAAATTTCTGCCTCACTGTGCCGGATTTCATTTTGCCTCTGAAGTCGAGAATTTGTCAAAGATTTTAGAAAACCCAAAAAGACCGTTAGTCTTTGTCATTGGTGGGGATAAACTGGAAACAAAACTGCCATTAGTGGTAGAACTTGCGCATTTTGCCAACAGCGTTTTGGTCGGTGGCGCGTTGACCCAAAACATGAACATAAACAATGTTTTATTTGCCAAACCAACCGATGATGGATTTGATATTAGTGACGATTCAATCATGAAATTTGGAGAGATTATTAAAAAGGCGGGGACGGTGGTTTGGAATGGGCCGATGGGGAAGTTTGAGGATGAGAAGTGGGAAATGGGAACCAGGAAAATCGCAGAAGCAATTGCGGGATGCGGGGGTTTTAGAGTTGTTGGCGGTGGAGATACAATCTCCGCCTTGAAAAAATTTAATTTAATTGACAAAATGGATTATGTCAGTACCGGTGGGGGAGCGATGCTGGAGTTTTTGGCCAAAGGGACCTTGCCGGGAATTGAGGCACTTGAAAATAATAAAAATTAATTTAATTATTCTAATTAATCTAATTGACCTAAATAATGTCCAATGAACCGATAACCAATTTTTTTGGGATTTGGTATTTGTGATTTAATTAGAGCAACTAAGGTAATTAGAAATTAGATATTTATATGCTTAAATTGGCCATCAATGGTTTCGGGAGAATCGGGAGAGTGGTTTTCCGGCAGGCGATATGTGATTTTAGTGATCGGATTGAAGTGGTGGCCATCAATACTTCCGGCTCGATGGAACCGGAAGGCTGGATGAATCTTTTAAAATATGACTCGGTTTATCGGACTTTTGGGAAGGAAGTAAAAATAACCGAACCTCAGGGATCTCGGGAAACCGGGTCGTTTTTAATTGAAGGCCGGACTTTTCCGCTTTTAGCAGAAAGAGACCCCCTTTCCTTACCTTGGTTTGTTTATCAACCCGATGTGGTGATCGAATCGACCGGGGTTTTCCGCAAAGAGGAAGAGGTGAGTGAGCATCTGCAGGCAGGAGCGAAAAAAGTAATTATTTCTGCCCCACCTAAAGGCGACGGAATTCCCATATATTTGATGGGGGTTAACGAGAATAAATACAAAGGAGAGCAGATTATTTCAAACGGCAGTTGTACCACTAATTGTGTTGCCCCGATAGTGAAACTGGTAAAAGAAAGATTTGGGATAGAGCAGGCTTCTTTAACCACGATCCACGCATATACGGCCGATCAGGAATTAATTGACGGTTCTCATAAGGATTTGCACCGTGGGAGAGCAGCGGCCCAAAACATTATTCCTACCGAAACCGGTGCGGCCGAATCGGTAATTGCGATTTTTCCCGACTTAAAAGGAAAATTTGCCGGCAGTGCTATCAGAGTGCCGGTTATTTGCGGGTCATATTCCGATCTTGTATTTAAAATAGCAAAAACCGCGACGATTGACGACTTAAATCAGTTGTTTTGGAAAGCAGCAGAGGCAAAAATGAAGGGAATTCTTTCGGTTACCACCGATCCGATAGTTTCGAGTGACGTTATTGGCAATCCCGCCTCAACCATTGTCGATTTAATGATGACCAGTGTGATAGCCGATGACTTTATTCAAATTGGAGCCTGGTATGATAATGAATGGGCATACGCAAGGAGATTATTAGAGGAAGCAATTTACATTTCGAGACACAAAGAAGCATAGCTTCAAAGTTTCAAAGGTGTTTTTCCGTGAAGCTTTGGAACTCTGAAACTTTGAAACTCGTAATATGAACGAAATAGTTCCGACGATTCTAACCAGCGAGATTGAGGATTTTTCCCGAAAAATAAATTCGTTGAGAGGGGTTTGTCCGCGGGTGCAGATAGACATTATTGACGGTAAATTTGCGCCGGCAAAAACAATTGATTTATCGGCGATCAGGGACTTAATTGATTTGGGGGACTTGAAGATAGATTTGCATTTGATGGTTGAAGAACCGTCGGGTTGGATCAGCCGGTGTTTAGAATTGGTTCCGGATAGAATAATTGCGCAGATGGAAAAAATGGCTGACCCTTTGGGCTTTGTTAACGAGATAATTGAAAGCGGCGCTCAGGTGGGACTGGCGCTGGATTTGGAAACCCCGATGAAAAATTATTCCGAAGACATTTATTTATTGGCAGATATTGTCGTTCTTTTGGGGGTAAAAGCGGGTATGGGCGGACAGGGATTTAATCCGGTAGTTTTGGAAAAAATAAAAAAAATGCGGAAGATTTTGGGAGATCCGCCAGTCGGCGGAGGGAAAATCGGGGTGGACGGCGGCCTAAACGGAGAGAATATTAAACTTTGCCAAAAGGCGGGGGCGAACGTTTTTTATGTAGGCACCGATTTTTGGCAGGCGGAAAATTCGGAGAAAAGATATAATGAATTATTAAAATTACTTGATTAAATCCGAAATCCTAAATCCGAAATTCGAAACAAATTCGAATTTTCGAAATTAAAATGACAAAAACGTTTAAAAAATTTGAAAATTAGTATTTTGAAAATTGTTTCGTATTTCGATATTCGTATTTCGAGTTTTTTTGATAAAAAATGATAAAAAAAGTTACCTTTTTCGGTTCATCTGAAGTTGTTACCGGTAGCGATGTTTATGATTCTGCCTTCAGGACAGCCAAATTGCTGGCCCAAGAGGGCTACGAGGTTATTAACGGCGGTGGACCGGGAGTGATGAAAGCTTCTTCCGAAGGAGCAAAAGCGGGCGGGGGAAAAGTGATGGGGATTACTTTTAATCCTAAAGATATGACTCATTTTGAAGGCCGTGATCAAACCAATCCGGTTGATGAAGAAGTTGTCATGGCTAATTATGTTGAAAGAACCGTGCGTTTGTTGGAAGAGGGGGACATATATATATTTTTTAACGGTGGTACGGGAACAGTTTCTGAATTTGGCATGGCTTGGGGATTGGCGAGACTATATTTCGGCCACCATAAACCCTTAATTTTGTTTGGTGAATTCTGGCATGAGATTTTGGAAGCCTTTGGCAGGAACATGTTAATCCGTCCGGAAGAAATCAGAGTTTACCGGATAGTGACAACACCGGAAGAGGTGCTGGAAGAGATTAAAAAACTCTAAATCCTAATTTCTAAATCCTGCCTGGCGGCAGACAGGTCTAAACAATTTTCAAATCAAAAATAACTAAAAATCAAAACAATTTTAGAAATTTGAAATTAAAAAATTTGGATTTATTTAGGATTTAGTATTTAGATTTTAGAATTTGTGGTATTATTAGTTAATGGTTCCTTTAACGATCTCCGATCTTCAAGAAACTGCCAAGGTAATAAGAAGAAATTCGATTGAAGCAATTTATAAGGCCGGGTCAGGTCATCCGGGCGGTAGTCTGTCGGCAACCGATATCTTAGTTTCTTTATTTTTTGGCGGCGTTTTAAATCTGGACAAGAAAGATTTAAAGTCAGAAAAAAGAGACCGTTTTATTTTATCTTGTGGTCATGTCTGCCCCAGTTTTTATGCCGTTTTAGCCCGCCTGGGTTTTTTTAACGAGGACTTGCTTGGTAATCTTCGTGATCTAGGCAGCAGTCTGCAGGGTCACCCTTCTTCGGTTTATGCTGATTTTATCGAAACCTCGACGGGTTCGCTCGGTCAGGGGTTGTCGGTGGGTGCGGGGATGGCGTTGGGAATTAAATTTAAAACACCAAGTTCAAAGTGTAAAATTGTGGTGCTTTCGTCCGACGGCGAACAAAATGAGGGGTCCCATTGGGAAGCGGTCATGCAATCGGCCTTTCATAAACTGGGAAATTTGTGTTTAATTATTGATAAGAACAGAATGCAAGTCGGCGGAGAAACGAAAAAAGTTTTGGATATGGATTCGCTTTCGGCAAAATACAAGTCTTTTGATTGGGAAGTTTATGAAGCGGATGGGCATGATTTCCGTAGCCTGCTTTCGGTATTCAGCCGTTTTAATGAAGCAAAGGATAAACCCAAGGTGGTTATTTGTAAAACAGTAAGGGGGAAAGGGGTTTCTTTTATGGAAGATAATCTCAAGTATCATTCCTGCACCCTGAGTGAAGAAGAATATCGGAAAGCAATGGAGGAACTGTGTTAATTTCAATGCGCGATGCCTTCGGAGAGGCAATGCTGGAGCTGGGAAAACAAAATCCCAAGGTTTTGGCTTTGACGGCCGATTTGGGGCCGTCGGTCAGGCTGGATGGATTTGCCCGTGAGTTTCCCGATCGATTTTTTAATGTTGGGGTGGCGGAAGCAAACATGATCGGCCTTGCCGCCGGGATGGCGCTTGAGGGCTTTATTCCTTTCTGCGCTTCTTTTGCGGTTTTTTTACCCGGAAGATGTTTCGACCAAATCCGGGTTTCACTTTGCCAAAACAAAGCGAATGTTAAACTGGTCGGATCCCACTGCGGTTTTACCAATCCGGGTGACGGAGCCTCGGCCCAAAGCGTTGAAGATATCGCTCTTATGAGGGTTTTGCCGGAAATGACGGTGATTTGCCCGGCGGATGCCATCGAGACAAAAAAAGCGGTTTTAGCAATGGCGCATCAGAATGGTCCGGCGTATCTGCGGATTTCCCGAACGGAAACCCAGGTCGTAACCAGTAAGAGCGATCCTTTCAAAATTGGGGAAGCAAGAGTAATAAAACAGGGTAAAAAAATCACTTTAATCGCCTGCGGCACCATGGTGGGAATTGCTTTGCAGGCGGCGGAGAAAATAGACGGAGAAGTGATAAATCTTTCTACCATCAAACCGTTGGACAAAGCCACGATATTGAAATCTATAAGAAAGACCGGGCGGGTGATTACAATTGAAGAGCATAGTATTTACGGCGGAATGGGTTCAGCGGTGACGGAAATGGTGTCACAACAGTACCCGGTGCCGGTAAAAATAATGGGGATACCGGATGTTTTTGGCGAATCTGCCAGAGAATACCAACAATTGCTTGATAAATACGGGCTGACAGTGGAGAATATTATAAAGAATTACAAACTGTTTTGAAGTAAACCAGTAGAGCAGAAGAACAGTACTTGATTTACTATAGTTTATTAAAAAAGTTTATGAAAGTCGCGGTTACCAGAAAAATTCCCCGGGTCGGCATTGATGTTTTAGAAGATGCCGGTTTTGAAGTTGTCGGTAATCCGACTGAAAGACTGCTTACCGGGGTTGAACTGCAAAATTTCGTTAAGGGGGCAGACGGCATTTTGTGTTTGATTATTGATCGAATTACCAAGGAAGTGATTGACGCGGCGGGCGGTAACTTAAAAATTATTGCCAATTATGGCGTAGGGTATGACAACATTGACTTTGAGTATGCAAAAAGCAAGGGGGTAATGGTGACAAACACTCCTTCTGAACTTTCTTCAAGGGCGGTTGCCGAATTTACCATCGGGTTGATTTTTGCCGTTTTAAAAAGAATTGTTGAAGGAGATGAATTTTGCCGGCGGGGAGATATGGGGGGCTGGAAACCGGAAATTTTTTTGGGAATGAACTTGGAGGGAAGAACCTTAGGGATTGTTGGCTTGGGTAGAATTGGTTGTTTAGTGGCTAAAATGGCCAAGGCCTTTGGCTTGCGGGTCGTTTATACCAAAAGAAACCGCGACCTTGAAGCGGAAAAAGAGTTTGGACTGGAATATATGAGTTTTGAGAATTTACTGCGGGAATCGGATATTGTGTCGCTCCATGTCCCTTTGACCAACGAAACCAGGCGTATGATTAATCAACGGACTTTGGAATTAATGAAGGACACGGCTTTTTTAATCAACACTTCCCGGGGAGGGGTAGTTGATGAAGCTGCTTTGGTTGAATATTTAAAAAAAGGCAAGCTTTCTGGTGCGGCTTTGGATGTTTATGAGTATGAGCCGGAAATTAATCCCGAGCTTTGCGGGCTGCCGAATGTGGTAATTACGCCTCATATTGCCTCTTCAGTTCAGGAAGTCCGCGACGATATGGCAATTATGGCGGCCAAGAATATAGTGGAGGCCCTTAATGGTCGAACACCGCCCAATTTAGTAAATAGATAATAAATATCAACTGACTTTGTTAATTTACAATTTTAAACATTTAAAATTCGTATATTTTGATTTAAAATTTAAAATTTAAGAAGCTGTTTTAAGAAAATATATGCAAGTTAACTTAGATAAAATTACTAAAAATGGCAAAGCCCTGTTTCTGGCTTATGATCAGGGGTTGGAGCACGGGCCGGCTGATTTTGACGAGGAAAGTGTTAACCCGCTTCAAGTTTTGGAAATAGCGGAAAGCGGATTTTTTACCGGGGTGATTTTACAAAAAGGAATCGCCGAGAAATATTTTTTTAATAAAAATTACCAGGTTCCCTTAATCGTAAAATTAAACGGTAAAACCAATTTAATTAAAGACGAAGACCCTTATTCTCCCCAGATTTGTTCGGTAGCGGAGGCTTTAAGTTATGGAGCGGCGGCGGTTGGTTATACCATCTATATAGGTAGTGAACATGAGCCTAAGATGACGGCTGAGTTTGGTAAAATTGAGCAGGAAGCCGAAGAGGCCGGCATTCCCGTAATTGCCTGGATGTACCCCCGCGGAAGAAATATTCCCGATGAAAAAGACCCCAAAATTATCGCTTATGCCGCCAGAGTAGGGCTTGAGTTGGGGGCGGATATTATTAAAATCCGCTATACCGGTGACCCGGTCAGTTTTAATTGGGTAATCCGAAATGCGGGGGAAGCGAAAGTGGTGGTCATGGGGGGGTCGAAAGAGGACGAAAAAACCTTTTTAGAAAGAACAAGCATTGTTATGGATCAGGGGGCGATCGGTTTGGCAGTGGGGCGCAATATCTGGCAAAACCCACAACCGCTAAAGATAGCGAAAAAGATAGCGGAGATTATTTGGAACTGATTAAATTTTTTAAAATTGGAATATTAATAATTGATTTTAAATTAAAAATTAGAAATTAAAAATTGTAAAATGTTTGACGTAATCTCACTCGGCACTGCCACTTATGATGTTTTCTTAAAATCTCCCGGAATGGAAATTAACCAAAAAGGGGAGGATGAGGATATTTGTTTTCGTTATGGAGCAAAACTTGAAGTTAACGAGATATTTTTTGACTATGGGGGAGGGGGAACCAATTCGGCAGTTACTTTTGCCAGGCAGGGTTTAAAGATAGCCAGTATAGTTCAGGTGGGGGACGATTTTTTCGGTAAGAAAATATTGGCGGATTTGCAAAAAGAGGGAGTGGCGACTAACTTGGTAAATATTCAAGAAGGAAATACTGATTATTCGACGATTTTATGGGTACCGAATGGAGGAAGGACAATTTTGGTTTATCGGGGGAAAACCAGACTGGAAATTGATAATGTGCTTTGGGACAAATTAGATTCCAAATGGTTTTATATTTCTTCGTTGGAGGGAAATTTACAAATAATTGAAAATTTAATCCGCCGATTTGGCGGAGAAAATTGTCGGATCGCCTGGAATCCGGGCAGTCGAGAGCTTAAACAAAAGGAAAAATTGCTTTCTTTACTGCCAAGTATAACTCTTTTAAATGTAAATAAAGAAGAGATGATCGAGTTATTAGCTATTAGCAATAAGCAATTGGCAATTAGCGACATTTTGAGCGAAGCGCAAAAATTGCCCTGTGAATACATTGTGATTACGGATGATAAAAGAGGGGCTTATTTTTGGAATAAAAGGGAAAGCTACTGGTATAATTGCGGGATTTTTGAAGATTCTCCCAGGGTAGAAACTACCGGCGCCGGTGATGCTTTCGGGTCAGGTTTAGTGACAGGTTTTATGAAAGGATATCCGTTTAAAGAATGTTTATATCTGGCTTCGGCAAACGCTTCTTCGGTTGTCGGAAAAATGGGGGCAAAGAAGGGAATTTTGAGACCAGAGGATTTGTCGGCCTGGGGAAGAGAGAAATTATTAATAAAGAGACTTTAAACCAATCCTTGGTAAAAATGCAACAAACAAGAAGTTATTTTCCTCAAAGAAAAACTCCTGGTGAACAAAAACAAATAAGAATGGTTTTGGGGCTGGTTTTGGGCTTGACTTTGGTTTTGATATTGTTGGCGACTTGTTATCGGGAATTTCCTAAGTGGTGGCAAAAAATCAACCAACCAAAATTGGTCGCTTCCGAAAGACTAACACCGAACCAGCCGACAGTCACACCAACTCCTAGATTTACCGAACAGAAAAAAAGTATCGAGAGCATACTTTTGCCCCTGCGCGGCAAGTACGGAATTTTTTATGAAGACATCGGGAGTAAAAACAGTTTTGGTATAAATGAAAAAGAGGTTTTTACGGCTGCTTCTTTAATTAAAATGCCGGTTTTGATCACTCTTTACCGAGAGGCGGAAATAGGCAATATTAATTTGGATGAAGTTTATAAATTGCAAGCCAGCGATAAAAGAGAGGGAGCGGGGGCTTTGCAGAACAAGCCGGTCGGATTTGAAATCTCGTATCGAAAAATAGCGGAATTGATGGGTGAACAATCGGACAATACGGCTTTTAATGTTGTTGCCAATAAATTAGGAACAGAAAAAATTCAAAATACCATTAATGCCTTGGGCATGAAGAATACTTCCTACGCCGAAAACTTAACTTCTCCGGTCGAGATGGGGTTGTTATTTAGAAAATTATATTTAGAAAAAATTATTTCTGATAAAAATAGAGATGAGATTTTATCTTTTATAACAGATACGATTTGGGAAGACCGGATCCCGGTGGGAGTGCCTGAAGGGATTAATGTCAGCCATAAAATTGGGACGGAAGTTGGGGTGATTTCCGACGCGGGTATTGTTTTTGGTCCAAAACCCTTTATTTTGGTAATTATGTCTCAGGAAGTCAACGAAATCGAAGCCAGAAAAGCCTTGCCGGAAATAACCAAAAAGATTTACGAAATGACGCAGGGTCTTGACACAAAAGAAAGGGAGTGATATTATGAATTTAATTATGAATAATAATATGAATTCTAGTTTAAATACTCAAAGAGTCACCGTGAGCTTGCCGGATTACATATATAGAAGACTGGTTAAACAAGTTCCCGAAAGGCAAGTCAGCCGTTTTGTGGCTAGTGTTTTAGAGGAAAAACTTTTTATGCACAAGAAACAGACTACAGATCCGATTGATGATTTTGTAAATTTACGAAGAAAATTGCCCAAAATTAGCGACAAAAAGATCTTTGCTGCAATTAGGAAGGGCAGGATGTGAAGAACTATATTGTTGATGCTTCTTTTGTGGTAAAAGCTCTTTTATCAGAGAAATCTTCGGTAGTTGAACAATTTGAAAAAATTCTCAAAGAGCAGGAAAACAAGAAAGCCAAGGTGTGTTCTTATTCTTTGTTGCCAATAGAAGTCGCCAATGCTTTAAGATTTTCTTTAAAAGATAAAGAAGCGGTTGAAGAAGCTTTTGAGAAATTTTCCCTTCTTGATATTGAGTGTCTAACTCTAAATATTTCCCAAATTAAATCAGCTCTGCAATGGTCTCACGAACTTGGAACAACGGTTTACGATACGGCTTATCATTCGTTGGCAAAATTATTGGATGGAGATTTCTATACTTGCGATAGAGAATATTTCCAAAAAGCGGGTAAAGAGGGGAATATTGTTTTAATAAAATAATTGAGGCCAAAAGGGGAGGCCTTGCGAGGCTGTTTTTGTCCAGGATTTTTTCAAAGTAGATTTTTTCCCCGAAGAAAGTTTAAAGTATTTGTGGTTGGGGGGTGGGGAGGGACTTTTTGTCCAGAATTTCTTTGATTCTTTCGGGCGTGCAGGTTGTTTTGGGCTCAGTGCCGGTTAAAAAGTATTCTTTTTTAACAATCGGGCAGCCGTTGCAGGTTAAGGTATTAGTTAAGGCACAGATATAAACTTCTTTTACTTCATTGGGTTGGGGAAATTTTTCAACCGGGGAATTTTCCAACAAATTGCTCATAATTTTCCGCCAAATTGGGGAAGCGCCGGTAACACCGGAAGCGACATAACTCATCGGGGTGTTGTCGTTATTACCGACCCAAACCACCACCACCCTGGAAGGGGTGTAACCGATAGTCCAATTGTCCCGCAGGTTTTGGGTGGTGCCGGTTTTAACTGCCACCGCCCGGCCGGGAATGAAAAGCTGGGAATTTTGGCCAAAGGCTGGAGTTCTGGCGGAATTATCCGCCAGAATATCCGTCAGCAAAAAAGCCACGCCTTGGTTTAAAACCGCAGTTTGCTGGCCGCTTAAATTTTCTTCCAGGATTTTTCCCCGGCTGTTTTTTACTTTTAAAATCGGATTTAAATCAACTCGGATGCCGTTATTGGCCAGGACACCATAAACTACGGCCATGTCGGTCATTTTAACTTCACCGCCGCCCAAAGTCAGCGACAAGCCGAATCTTGAAGAATCATTCCAGGTGGTAATGCCCATTTCCTGCCCCCGAGTAACCATTTTTTTAACCCCGAAAGCGGCCAGGATTTTAACCGCCGGGACATTATAGGAAGAACCCAAAGCAATTCTTAAAGGAATCAGTCCATGATATGTCCGGTCGTAGTTAATCGGTGAGTAAGGAGGTTGGCCGGAAACCATATAGGTGATGGGTGAGTCTTCAATTAGACTGGAAGGGGTAAAACCATTTTCCAGGGCAATAGAATAATTAACCGGTTTAATCGACGACCCGGGTTGTCTTAAAGCGGTAGTAACATTGTAGTTTCCGTCAATATCTTTAGCAAAATAATCTTTACTGCCGGCCATGGCCAGAATTTCTCCGGTTTTTGGATTGGTTACCAGGGCCGCGCCGTTAGAAATACGGAAGGCGGTTAATTGGCCAATTTCGTTTTTGACAATTTTTTGGACGGTTGCCTGAAGGTTCAGATCTAAACTGGTAGTTATCTCCAATCCTCCCTGTTCGACCATTTTTTCTCCGTATTTTTGCACCAAGAGCTCTTTAACATACATCATAAAATGGGGGGCACTGATCTCATTCTCTCCGGAAGCATACTTTAATTTTTCGGCCCGGGCGGTTTGGCTTTGTTCCTCGGAAATATATCCATTCTCCACCATTTTTTTTAAGACCAGGGCTTGTCTTTGTTGGGCGATTTGGGGACTCCCGCCGAAAGGCGAATAGCTGGTCGGTGAGGCCGGCAATCCGGCCAGCAAGGCGGCCTCGGCCAGATTTAAGTCTTTAGAGGACTTATCGAAATATTTTTGAGCGGCTTCCTCAATTCCATAGGCGGCGCCTCCATAGCCAACTTCATTTAAATACATTTCTAAAATTTGTTTTTTAGTGTATTTTTTTTCGGTCAGTAAGGCTAAAACCGCCTCCCTTATTTTTCGCTGATAAGTTTTTTCGTTGCTAAGCAGGGCGTTTTTAATCAGCTGTTGGGTAATGGTTGATCCACCGGTTTTTTTATTCTGGAAAATATTTTGGTAAAAGGCCCTTATTATTCCTCTTAAAGACAGGCCTTGATGGCGGTAGAAATCTTTATCTTCAATTGAAATGGTTGACTCAATAATAAACGGAGGAAGATCATCGATATTTACCGGAGTCCGGTCTTTATCACGGAATATTTTATAAAGCAAAACACCGTTGCGGTCGTAAATCCGGGTAGTTAGGATTTGCTCCCTGGTTATTAATTTATTAAGGGAGGGCAAATCAACGATAATGGTCGAAATATAATAAAAAACCGCCAGAGACAAAAAGATGCCAAAGATAAAACCCAAAAAACCCGCCTTGGTGCGTAGTCTGTGTCGATGGGTTTTTAATTTCCTGACCGCCGGCTTTTTCGTCTTTTTTACTTTTTTGAGAAAAGAAATTAAAAAAGAAGGCAATCCGAGAAGATAAATTATTAAAACCAGCAGTAAATAAAAAGGCTTACCAACAAAAATAAAAAACCGGGTAATACCTCCTGTCCCTTTTATCATTATTCTATTATAGGACAGACGAGGCTAAATTGAAAGAAGAAAAATAGGCTTACGGTTTTTTAAGATTATAAGAATTAAATACTGCCGGGTCAGTGGGAAACGGACAGTCCAGGCAAAGAAGGGAACCGGTTAGGTCAATTAGCGCATTTTTTTCCTGGGTTTCAATCTTTTCCAAGGGAATTTCTTGCCCCGGTTGGATCGCCTGCTGATTATCTTTATTAATGAAGATTTGTCTTTTAAGATTTTCCGTTTCGATAGGGAGGGTGCCTTTAATAAAGTATTCGTACCGGGTCGGACAGCCGGAGTCTCCCGGTAACAGTCCGCTGGTAACACAAACTTCTGCGCCGATGATGTCCTCCGGTTTTACCGGCCACTCCTGAAAAGTTTTGCCCTGTTTTTTGTCCTCTCTTTCTAAAATAAAACGGGTGGTTTTGTTCCAAATAGGGGAAGCACCGGTTATACCGGAAGCAACATAACTCATCGATTTATTGTCGTTGTTGCCAACCCAAACTGCGACTACATAGGAGGGAGTGTAGCCGATGGTCCAGTTGTCTTTGCGGTCGTTGGTAGTCCCGGTCTTGACTGATACTTCGGGATGATTTTTAACGACAAGATATGAAGACGCTCCGAACATTGGTTGTCTGGCGTTGTTATCCAGCAGGATATGACTGATTAAATAACAACTTTCAGGCGAAAGAATTTTTGGACCTTCTTCAAATTTATGTTCTTCCAAAACTTTTCCGGTGTAATCCTCAATTTTTTCAATTGAATAAAGGTTTTGCTTTTCTCCTTTATTGGCCAATACGGCAAAGGCGACGGCCATATCGGTCATTTTTACCTCACCGCCGCCAAGAGTTAAAGAAAGGCCGTAATTTTTCGGGTCTTGGAAAGTAGTGATGCCCATGGCAGAGGCGGTGGCAATAAAATCATCGAGCCCGTTTAGGGCAAGGGTTTTGACTGCCGGAACATTGTATGAATTTCCTAGGGTAAAACGGGCCTGCACTCCGCCATGGAATTGATTGTCATAATTGCTGGGGCAATATCTTTTTTGACCGGCAACATCAAAGCAGGTGGGAATATCTAAAATTAGACTAGCCGGGGTTAAAAATTTTTTTTCAAAAGCCAGGGCGTAATTCAGCGGTTTGATCGAGGAACCGGGTTGACGGAGTGAAGTGGTGACATTAACGTTGCCGTCAATATCTTTGGCAAAATAATCTTTACTTCCGGCCATGGCCAGAATCTCCCCGGTTTTTGGATTGGTTACCAGGACTGCGCCGTTGGTGACTTTTTCCTTAGTTAGTTTAGCGACTTCGGAGGCGATCGCGGTTTGGGCAAACTCCTGAATTTCCAGGTCCAAAGTTGTCCATACTTGCAGTCCGCCCTGGTCGATTTTTTGCTGGCCGTATTTTTCCACCAGTTGGTCTTTAACATACATCACAAAATGGGGGGCCTTAATGCCCTTGCCGTGGTCCGCATATATTATTTCTTCTTCTTTGGCCTTTTTTGCTTCCTCCTCAGAAATTTTTTTAATTTTGACCATTTCTTTCAGAATATATTCCTGTCTTTTTTCCGCGATCTGGGGACTCCCGCCGAAAGGCGAATAGCGGGTTGGTGAAGCGGGCAGTCCGGCCAACAGAGCGGTTTGCGCCAAAGTTAAGTCTTTGGCCGGTTTGCCAAAATACAGCTGGCTGGCCGAGCCAATGCCATAGGCAGTTCCGCCGTAGGGAATTTGGTTTAAGTACATTTCCAAAATTTTGTCCTTGGGATAGATAATCTCAACGGCAATGGTTAAAAAAGCTTCTCTGACTTTTCGTTTGACAGTTCTTTTTTGGGTTAAAAGGGCGTTTTTTACCAATTGCTGGGAAATGGTTGAACCGCCTTGAAGTTTGCGGCGGAAAACCGTATTAAAAGCGGCGCGGGCGATACCGGTGAAGACAAAACCGCTGTGTTTATAAAAATTTTTGTCTTCCGCGGCAATCGTGGCCCATTTAACATACTGCGGAAGTTCCTCCAACTTTATCGGCGTGCGGTTTTTATCAACATAAATCTCATAGAGCAACTCTCCGTTTCGGTCGAGAATTTTAGTCGAGACAGGATAAGCGTCATCGGAGGAGAGCTTGTTGGGGGAGGGAAGGTCTTTTAAGATGAAAAAGTAGAAAAAAACGGCCAAAAACACGGCCAAAATTAAGAGCAGTCTTTTTTTGGTTAATTTTTTTTGTTTCCGGTGGCGGGTTCTTCTTTTTTTTACTGGCATACAGGTATTATACGGGATGATATAATTTTATTAAATGACGACCGCTAAAGTTTCCTTTAAAGAAAAAATTTTTTCTGCTCTGCTGATGTTTGTTATAGGATTTGCCGGCGCTTCGGTTTTAGGGGCGATTGTCTTAATCGGCCTGATTGCCCTGGGCATTCTGCCCGCCATTTGACAAACCGGTAAATCCTTTATACAATCTCCCTACTGCCTTCAATTATTAATTTATCTTCTGCCCGAAAGAAGGAGAAAAGATGTCACCTAGCAAAAGCGAGATTAATCCAAGATGTGTGATCTTTTTGTCATCAAGAAGTGTTGAACATTCTGAGCCCGAAATGAAGATTGAACAGTTAATTCATCAAGTTGAAGAAAGATTAAGTGTTACCGTTGAAGGGATTTAAATGGAAGTAGATGGGCAAACAGCCCACGTTGTGGTTCAGTGTGAAAGAGAAAATGACGAAAGAGCGGTTTTAATAGACAATGGTAAGGGTGAAGCAATCCCTTGTGGAAAAAAAGGACAAAAGAATTGGTTTACCGAGGGTTGGTATTACTCAGTCAATTGGGGCGGAAAAGCCGGAAGGAGAGAATATGTTGAAGCTTTTGTAATAGGGTGGGGAGGGAAAGGTTTACGTATTCCAGGCGATGGTAAATATGGATATCTTTTGAGAAGATCAGACTTGAAAGAATTTACTCCTGGGGAAATGGTTAATCTTTGGAATGCTTTAGAAAGAGTGACGGATCAAGAGTAGTGTTTTGGTGCTGAATAAGCACGATTAATTTACTGTTAATTTTTCTGCCCAAGAAGGAGTCGCCGGAAGGTTTTGAGACATTGCTTCATAATTTCCTGGCTTCGTGCTAAAATAGGCGCATGGCGGAAAAATTTCCCGAAAAGTATAATCATCGTGAAGTCGAGCCCAAGTGGGAGAAGAAATGGGAAGAGAGCGGGATTTATAAAGCCATAGATTTTGACGAAAAACCCAAGAAATATATTCTTTTTGAGTTTCCGTATCCTTCAGGTGAAAGACTTCATCTCGGTCATGCTTTTTCTTTTACCGGAACCGATATTTTGGCTCGGTTTTATCGCATGAAGGGATTTAATGTTCTTTGCCCGATCGGCTGGGACGCTTTCGGTTTGCCGGCGGAGAATTACGCCATTAAAACGGGGATTAACCCGGCGATTGCCACCGCGGAAAATATCATTAATTCCCAAAAACAAGCAAAAAGATGGGGTCTTTCCGTTGATTGGAATCGGGAGATTTCCACAACCGACCCGCAATATTATAAATGGACGCAGTGGATTTTTCTGCAATGGTATAAGAAGGGTTTGGCAGAGAAAAAAGAAATGCCGATTAACTGGTGCCCTGCATGTAAAATCGGCCTGGCCAACGAAGAGGTAATCGGGGGAAACTGCGAAAGATGCGGAGCCGAAGTCAGCCGAAGAACAATAAAACAATGGGTGGTAAAAATTACGGCTTATGCCGACCGGTTAATTGAAGGGCTAAAAAATACCGATTTTATTGAGAAAGTTAAAGCGTCCCAGATTAACTGGATCGGGCGATCAGAAGGGGCTGAGATAAAATTCGAAATCCGAAACCCGAAATCCGAAATCGTGGTATTTACAACACGTCCGGATACGCTTTACGGGGCGACTTTTATGGTTCTGTCTCCGGAACATGAACTGGTAAAAAATATTAGAGATGAAAAGGTTAAAAAATATATTGAGACGGCCAGGAAAAAATCGGATTTGGAGAGAACGGAGCTGAATAAGGAAAAAACCGGGGTATTTTCCGGCCTTTACGCTATTAATCCTGCCACGGGTGAAGAAATCCCGGTTTGGATTTCCGATTTTGTCCTGTCTTCTTACGGTACCGGCGCAATAATGGCTGTTCCGGCGCATGATCAGCGGGATTTTGCTTTTGCAAAAAAATTCGGCCTGCCGATTGTGCCAGTAATAGTACCGGAGGGCAAATGGAATTTTGACGAAAAGGCCTATACGGAAGTAAATGAAGGAATGACGGTTAATAGTCCGGAATGGGAAGGCATAAAACCTTCAGAAGCGATAAAAAAGGCGCTGGAGTGGATGGAAAAAAAGGCCATTGGTCGGAAAAGTGTTTCTTATCACCTTCGGGATTGGATTTTTTCCCGGCAGCATTATTGGGGTGAGCCGATTCCGATTGTTTACTGTGAGAAATGCGGGGAAGTGCCGGTGCCGGAAGACCAACTGCCGGTAGAATTGCCTGAAGTGGAGAAATATAAACCAACCGACAGCGGCGAGTCGCCACTGGCGAGCGTTTCAGATTGGGTAAATACTAAGTGCTCAAAATGCGGCGGGCCGGCTAAAAGGGAAACTGACACCATGCCCAACTGGGCCGGATCAGATTGGTACTATTTAGCTTATCCGTTAGCGGATAAGCTAGAAGTTCAAAGTTCACAAGGAAATTTATTTTTAGACAATCTTGAGCTTTTAAAATACTGGCTGCCGGTGGATATTTATCTTGGCGGAGACGAACACAATACGCTTCATCTGCTTTATTCCCGTTTCACTTACCTTTTTTTGCGGGATATCGGAGCGGTACCCCAAGAAATTCCTGAGCCGTATTATAAAAGATTATCGCATGGTGTAATTTTGGGAAAGGACGGCCAGCGGATGAGTAAATCGCGGGGGAATGTGATCAATCCGGACGAGGCGGTTGAAGCTTTTGGGGCAGACAGCCTGCGGATGTATTTGCTGTTTATGGGGCCGTTTGATTACACCATGGTTTGGAATCAGGAAAATTTGGAAGGATGCTTCCGGTTTTTAAAAAGGGTTTGGAATTTGTTTACCGGGTCAAACCAAAGCGAGGTTGATGACCAAATCCTTCTTCGAAAACTAAACCAAACCATCAAGAAGGTCGGAGAAGATATAGAGGAAATAAAGTTCAATACGGCGGTTGCGGCCTTGATGGAATTATTGAACGAAATGTGCAATGTAGAATGTACAATTAAAACCCTTAAAACTTTTCTTTTACTACTTGCGCCGTTTGCACCGCATTTGACAGAAGAACTTTGGGAAAAACTAGGTAATAAATTTTCTATTCATCAGCAAAGCTGGCCGGAATATAATCCTGAACTAATTGCGGAAGAAGTGGCAGTTATCGCCATACAAATTAACGGAAAATTGAGAGGAACGACGGAAGTTCAAAGCGCAAAAATCAGAGATCAAAAAGAAATTGAAAGAATTGCAAAAGAAAACGACAAGGTTAAAAAATATTTAAAAGGTCAGGAGATCAAAAGAATTGTTTATGTACCCGGAAGATTGATTAATTTTGTTGTTTAATGATAATATTTTATTAATGCTTAAAAAACTTCGTCCAATAGGCCGTTTGTTTACTTTTATTTTTGTGGTTTGGGGTTTGTACCGTTTAATCTTCCGCCTTCCGGAAAATGTTGAAGAAATTGTCCTAAAACCTCTAATCTGGCTTGTTCCGACTTTTTATCTCGTGTTTAAAAAAGAAAAAAGGGGAATGGAGTCTCTCGGATATACAAATAAAAACCTTAAGAAATCCATCGGCAAAGGACTAATTTTTTCCCTGTTTTTTTTGGTTGTCGGGATAAGCCTTAATTATTTAAAAAATGGTTTCTTTTCTTTTGGGGGCATCTTTTCTAAAGACATTTTTTGGCCGACGGTTCTTTTAAGTTTTATTACCGCCATCAGTGAAGAAACGGTTTTTAGAGGCTATATCTTTAACCGGATGGCGGAAATATTGAAAAACGACTGGTTGGCTAATCTTATCTCAAGCGTTGGGTTTTGCCTGGTTTATTTGCCGATTTCCATCTTTGTTTATCATTACAACCTGCCCCAAATTTTTATATTTTTAACTTTGACTTTTCTTTTTTCTATCGGAAGCGGGGTCCTGTTTTCCTGGACCGGTTCGATCTGGTCTTCAATTCTTGTTCATGTTTTTTGGGCCTGGCCGGCAATATTGGTTCAATAAACAAAACAAAACGGTTCTTGACATTTGACTTCTGTTATTTGGTATAATGTTCCTGCTTTATGAAAAAAAGACTGGTTTCTATCGCCGCTGTTTTTTTGTTTGCCACAGGGATATTGTTAATTTCTGTTGACCGTTCCACCAGCCATATCAAACAAAGCCTCGCCGCCGCAACTATAAAATTTGAAGTTTTACCGGAAGGAAATTCTACCCAAAGTTCTTCGGCTAAAGTTGACTATTATTTGGTCTACCCGGGAATTTTGCCCGATCATCCCCTGTACAAAATTAAAATGATCAGGGACCGGATCTGGTTGTGGTTGACGGTTGATGCGGCCGAGAAGTCGCAGCGGTTGCTTTTATATGCTGATAAAAGGTTAGGAGCCGGTAAGGTTTTAGTCGAAGGCAACAAGGTCAGCCTGGGAATGACAACTTTATGGAAAGGGGAGAAATATTTAGACCAGGCGGCGGATTTAGTTTTGACGGCAAAAGAAAAAGGCTTTAATATAAACTCCGCTTCCGAAAAGATAAAGACTTCTTCTTTGAAACATGAAGAAATTTTATTGGAACTGAAAGAAAAAGTAAACGGAGAAGGGAAAACGGCACTGGAAGAAATCATCGGATATTTACAGGAAATTCAAAAGAAAACAACTTCTTTTTAATCCCTCGATAAGCCTTTCTTTGTCTTTTTGAGGAATATTTTTAACCACCGGTGTTTTGTCCTAATTTTCAGATCTTCCAATAAAGTTTGCTTTTTTACCTAAAAGACGCACTAAATCACCATTTCTGAACTATTCTGATATAAAAAATGCTAATTGACAGGGATTTCCTGCCACTGTTAATAATGGGTTCACTAATGAAGAAAGAAAATCTATCGGTAAAGCAAGGAGACAAAATGACAAGTTTATCTGTTACCAAAATAAAAAAGAGGAACGGCCGGATTGTTGATTTTGATAAGAAGAAAATTTCTACTGCCATTTTAAAAGCAATGAGGGCAGTCGGGGAAGTCAGTGAAGAAAAAGCGGGGTCTATGGCCGAGCAGGTGGTGCAGATTTTAGATAAAAGATTTGACGGCCATACCGTTCCCTCGGTCGAAGAAATTCAGGATATCGTCGAAGAAGTTTTGATCAAAAATCGTTTGGTGGCAGTTGCCAAGGCTTACATTTTGTATCGGGATCTCCATAACAAAATCCGCAATATAAACAGCCTCGTTGATAGTGACGAGATGGTCAAAAACTATATTGAACGGCTCGATTGGCGTGTCAGGGAAAACAGCAACATGACTTATTCGCTTCAAGGACTAAACAATCATATGGCCAGTTTAATTTCATCTAATTATTGGCTGAATCAAATATATCCAAAAGAAACCGGCGAGGCTCATCTAAGTGGAGATTTACATTTGCATGATTTAGCAATATTGGCGGCTTATTGCTGCGGCTGGGATTTACAGGATTTTTTGAGAAAGGGAATTGGCGGAGTGCCGGGGAAAATAAATTCTGCCCCCCCCAAACATTTTGGAACCGCCCTTGGGCAATTGGTTAATTTGATTTATACCTTGCAGGGAGAAACAGCCGGTGCGCAGGCAGTTTCTAATTTTGATACTTTGCTGGCGCCCTTTATTTATTATGACAAGCTTTCTTATAAAGAAGTCAAACAAGCGCTGCAGGAATTTATGTTTAATATGAATGTGCCGACCAGAGTCGGATTTCAATGCCCTTTTTCTAATATTACCCTGGATTTGATTATTCCCTCGATGTTGGCAAAGGAGCCGGTAATTGTGGCCGGAGAAACGCAAAAGAAAACTTATGGTGAATTTCAAAAAGAAGTTAATATTTTAAATAAGGCTTTGGGTGAGGTACTGCTTGAAGGTGATGCCCAAGGACGGGTATTTTCCTTTCCGATTCCAACTATCAATATTACCAAAGACTTTGATTGGGAAAATCCCTATCTTGATAATCTTTGGGAAGCGACCCGTAAGTACGGTATTCCCTATTTTTCCAACTTTGTCAATTCGGATATGAAGCCGGAAGATGTCAGAAGTATGTGTTGTCGATTGAGGCTTTTGAACACCGAATTGCGCAAAAAAGGCGGCGGGCTTTTTGGGGCTAACCCGCTTACCGGAAGTGTCGGGGTAGTAACGATTAATCTTCCCAGAATTGGCTATTTATATAAAACCAAAAAAGATTTTTTTGACCGTTTGGGACACTTGATGGATTTGGCCAAAGAAAGCTTGATTACCAAAAGAAAAGTGGTAGAAGAATTTACGGAAAAAGGCCTTTATCCCTACTCACGTTATTATCTTGAAGGTATAAAACAAAGATTTGGCGAGTATTGGAAAAATCACTTTAATACGATTGGGTTGGTTGGTATGAACGAAGCCTGTTTGAATTTTATGGGGAAAAGCATTGCTGATTCTCAAAGTAAGGCCTTTGCAATTGAGGTTTTGGATTTTATGCGCCGCCGGCTGGCAGATTACCAAAAGGAGGAGAATCAACTGTTTAATTTGGAAGCAACTCCGGCAGAGGGAACTTCTTATCGTTTTGCCCGGGAAGACAGAAAAAGATTTAAGGATATTATTTTTGCTAACAACAGAGGCGAACCTTATTATACTAACTCGACTCAATTACCGGTGGGTTTTACTGATGATATTTTTGAAGCACTGAAGCATCAGGATGAGCTACAGTGTAAATATACCGGGGGAACGACTTTGCATGGATTTTTAGGAGAAAGCCTGTCGGATATAAAATCGGTCAAAAATCTGGTCAAGAAAATCGCCGAACAGTTTCACCTGCCTTATTACACCATTACTCCGACTTTCAGTATCTGTCCGGTTCACGGATATTTGGCCGGGGAACACAAATATTGTTCTAAGTGTGATGAGGAGATAGATAAAGAAAGAATGAAGCTGGAAAAAGAGGGAGTGAAGGTTGAGATAGAAGAATAATTTTATAAAAATTATAAAAATTATAAATTTTATATTTTAAAATTGGAAAGGAGGTTTTATGCAAATTAAAATACTAAAAAGACAGCCGTGTGAGGTTTTCTCTCGGATTGTCGGTTATCTGCGGCCGGTTTCCCAATGGAATGATGGGAAGCAGTCGGAATTTTCCGAAAGAAAAACTTTTAAGATAAAGGACTAAAATCCGAAATTCGAAGCACGAAATTCGAAACAAATTCTAACTTTCGAATTAGCTAAATTCAGAAAGTTTTGAAAATTTGGTCGTTTGAGTTTTGAGAATTGTTTCGGATTTCGAATTTAGTATTTCGAATTTATTTGGATGGAGATAGCCGGTTATATTAAAACTTCACTGATAGAATGGCCGGGGAAGATTTCCTCGGTCATTTTTGTGCCGGGTTGTAATTTTCGGTGCCCTTTTTGCCATAATGCCGACCTTGTTGTGAGAAGCAAAGTTTCAAAGTTTCAAAGTTTTAAAGAAAAAGAGGTGCTGGCGGATTTGGAAAAAAGGAAGAAGTGGGTAGAGGCGGTGGCAGTGACAGGAGGGGAGCCGACACTGCAAGCAGATTTAAGCAGGTTTTTAAGCAGGTTAAAGCAGATGGGTTTTCTGACAATGGTGGAAAGCAATGGAACTAAACCTGAGATAATTAACGAATTAATCATTAAAAAATTAACGGATTATATTGCGATGGATTTAAAGGGAGATTTCGAGAATTACGAAAAATATACGAATGTAAAATGCCTGTCTACCGGCAAGGTGGGGACAATGTACAATGTACGGGAAAGTATTGAATTAATTGCAAAAAGCGGGGTGGGGTATGAGTTTAGGACAACGGTGGTTCCTGGATTGCATGATATGGAGAATCTGATAGAACTTGCGAAGCAGATAAAAAAAGAAATTGTAAATTGTAAATTGAAAATTGAAAATTGTCATTGGTTTCTTCAGCAATTTCGGCCGGTTAATTGCTTTGATAAAAAATATTTAACGATTAAACCTTATTCCAAACAGGCTTTGGAGAAAATTTGTCGTAACTTGCAGAAAATTATTCCTCAAACAAACCTAAGGGGAGTATAATGGCGGCATGGAGAGAGATA
>Ga0210057_1002533_pt1 | contig 26012 bp, 31 predicted proteins | sample CryGeyCG2114_010_2_FD_183968 | JGI IMG/M metagenome (GOLD analysis project Ga0210057, IMG submission 183968) | Groundwater microbial communities from aquifer - Crystal Geyser CG10_big_fil_rev_8/21/14_0.10 (SPAdes) (version 2) | ecosystem: Environmental > Aquatic > Deep subsurface > Groundwater ...
ATCGTTGTTCCAATAGGAAAAGATATATTTGAGTTAGCTTTTATGCCATTTGTTCTAGTGTTTGTTTGTTTCATGGTAGAACTTACAAACCTAGAACACTTATTTTTAATTAACTGTCAAACTTGGGTTCCAAGTCTATTCACGTTTTGTTGATCCTGATTATTCCACGCCAGAATTTCTTGAAAATGTAAGACCCTTCATGAAAGAGGTTGAAACCGTATATACACGGATTCGCCGTATGCCAATCGATCATCAATCTACTTTTAATGGTGTTGGAATAGCAGTACTTGGAATGTATTTAATGAGCTTTACAACATTCCCTCCACTTGTTATTGTTTCAGCAGCAATGGTTGTAGGATATACGTTGCAGGAAATCCAAGAATCGCGAAGGTTAAACGTCTTATTCAGAAATGAATATGGGAAATTAATAGAGAGACACAGACCACAATTAAAAAACTTATTTAAAGATGAATAAACAGTATTTATGGGGAAACTATTTAAATAGGCCTAGTATTTCAATGATTATGAGTTCCGTACGAAAGGAAGGAAGTTGAAAGCATAGTTTTTTATAGTAGATATTAGCTCATAAGTGGTTTTTTGTGTGTGTTATTACAAGGATACAAAAATGAACGTACAAGACTTTGAATGGACACAAGGGATGACCGTAGACACCCTTGTACAACAGTATCAGCACGTCGGGTTTCAAAGTGTTGAACTAGCACGTGCATCTGACGTTTTTGTCAAGATGAAAAAAGATAGTGCAAAGATTTTCTTAACATTTACGTCAAATATGGTAACGTCTGGGTTACGAGGATTCTTTGCACAACTTATAAAATTAAAAATTGCTAATGTTATTGTAACAACTGTTGGTGGTATAGAAGAAGACATTATGAAATCTATGGGAGAAACGTTCAGTATAGGTTTATTTACCACTGACGATGTTGAACTGCACGAACAGGGCATAAACAGGGTTGGTAATGTAACCGTAAAAAATGAGAGTTATATGAACTTTGAAGATTGGATTAATCCCGTATTGCAGAAATTATACGAAAAACAAAAACGGTGGGCAGTATCCGAACTATTATATGAAATTGGCATGCAACTTACAGATACACATTCTATCTTGTACCAAGCATCGCGAAATAACGTCCCCATATTTTGCCCTTCTATAACGGACGGTGCGTTAGGGTTCCATTTATTTTTATTCCAGCAAAAAAATCCTGACTTTATTGTTGACGTTGTTAAAGATTTTGGCAATATCTTATTTGTCACAAGTTACGATGAAAAGAAAGCAGTGATTGCACTTGGTGGAAGTATTTCTAAACATCATGCAATTTTATGTACATTACTTAACGGCGGCGCAGAATATGCTGTGTATATGACAACCGCACATAAGACCTCTGGATCAATGTCTGGTGCGACAACGGACGAAGCTAAATCGTGGGGAAAGGTAAAAGATGATTCTGACGTTGCGACTGTCATCGGTGATGTTACGATTATGTTTCCGCTTGCAATGATACGTGCATTAGAAGTGTTGAAGAAGGAGGGATTGATAGAATGAGCCACCCCGTATTGTGTGATATGGTAGCACAAGTTCGTGAAGCGCGCCGCCATGTGTATTTTATGTACCGTTTAGGTCTTCCCAATGTTGATCTTAGTGATAAAAAGGTCTTAGAAAGAGCTGTTATTGTATGGGGAACACATAAAAACCTTCCAGACAAAATACGAGATATTCTTACTCAAAATGGAGATGAAATAAATGATCTTTGCAAATATGCACGTGATGGAGTGCGGTGTGAAGGAATTTATAACTGCGTTTTAGATGATACTCAATGGGACCACGTTCTCGGTCATGATACTGGTTTAGAATATGGTGATGGTAATGAGGCAGTTCATGATGTATACATACCTGGCATGCACGATTTTTTAATAGGAAAAACAAACGAGTTTGAATTTGATGGCGAAATTTACACTGTCCCAAAGTAAAGTGCTTGAACAGTACACTAAAGTTGCGCAAGCGGCAGACATTATTTCATACAGTTCTAAAACGAATCAAATCGTAACGGGGATGTTAGAAAAAGAAACTGAGTGTATGTTCAGTGTGCATTTTAAGAACGAACTTAAACATATTAAAGACCATTCACGCGTTATTTTCCTTGCACAGGGATGGAACAAAAATGAGATTACAGAATTAATTGCATTAGGCCTTAGATGGTTTACTGTTGATAATGAAACTGATTTAGATGTTTTGATAGACTTCCTAAAAAGTAATGACGTCACTGTTAACGTATTATTACGACTCAAACTTAAGGAAAATACGTTGCGAACTGAACGATACTTTGTGTTTGGCATGACATCTGATGTTATCAACAGAAGAATACAAGAGTTGCGTAACAATACAAACATAAATCAGCTTGGCATACACTTTCATCGGAAAACGCAAAACATGGCAGAATGGAATTATGTGTATGAACTGCAACATGTTTTAACAAAAGAAACATTGGAGATACTCAACGTACTGAATATTGGTGGTGGTCTTCCAAGTGAGTATGCAAATACAAACATGAAAGTAGTTGACGGAATATTTACAAAGATACGTGAGTTACGTGCATGGTTACAATCAAAAAATATACGGTTAATTATTGAACCTGGGCGCTTCATTGCAGCTCCTGCAGGAAAATTAATCACACAAATAATTGCTATTCATGATAACACAATTATTGTTAATGCATCTGTGTATAATAGTGATATGGATGCGGTAATAGTTCCTGTGAAATTACTTGTTGAAAATGAAGTTTCGAAAGAAGAAGGTCGGCCATATGTTATCAAAGGAATAACGCCATGTTCAATGGACTTGTTTCGGTACCGTGTATATCTTAAAGAACCTAATGTTGGTGATGAATTAATATTCTTGAATGCAGGTGCATACAACTTTACAACAGACTTTTGTGATTTGGAAAAGATAGAGACAGAGGTCATAGAATGAGGTTTAAAGAAAAGTATACTCATTCAGGAACAATAGATGAATTAACGAGGGGAGGTTCTTTTTCCGATTGGAAAAGTCAAATTAATGAAGCAAGCGAGGATGAAGTTTCTTTTCAAATAGATGATAATGGTATTGGAATAGATGGAAAAAAGTTCAGTATGGTTTTTCATGAAAGAATAAATTCTGGAAAAGAAGAAAATGATTTTGGTGAAGAATGGGTCCATATGTTATTTTCTTACGACGTAATAAGAAAGTTTGAGGGTACAATTGGATGTTTAGACAAAGATGAAAGGGCAATGTATTGGGGAATGTACCCTGGAGCAGTTTAACTATGGAACGTTGGATGAACCTCCCACAAGAATATTCAAAAGGAATGTTTGTTATTATACCGATAGAGTATGAGAAAGATGTAACGTATGGAAAGGGTACATCTAAAGGCTCTTCTGCGATAATTGACGCAAGTAAACATTTGGAATATTATGATGAACAATTTGATATTGAACCCTTTGAAAAAGGGATTGAATTAGTAGAACCGTTACAATTACAAGACGTTTCTCCAGAAGAAATGATAAAAACAGTTTCAGACACAATACAACAACAAAAGAATAAGTTCATTATTGGTCTTGGTGGTGATCATGCAGTGACTATAGGTATGGTACAAGGAATGGAACAACTTCATGACGATTTTTCTGTTATCATCCTGGATGCACATGCAGATTTTAGAGATTCATGGAATAACTCGCAATATAACCATGCGTGTGTTGCTAAACAAATCTCTAAGAACCATACCCTGTTAAGTATTGGTGTACGAAGTATGGACATTGATGAGAAAAAGAGTATTGATATGAATGACAATGTCCATTTAATTAAATCATATGATTTTACATTAGAAAGATTACAACAAATCTTACCAAAATTAAAACAAAAAGTATACCTATCGATTGACGTTGATGTATTTGACCCATCATTTATACGAAACACAGGAACGCCAGAACCAAACGGATTACAATTGAACACCATAATTACAATTCTAAAAACTGTTTTTGAACAGAAAAAAGTTATTGGCGGTGATGTTGTTGAGTTTGCACCAAATGTTAATTATGATGCAGAAGCATACTCATTAGCAAAATTAGTGTACAAGATAATGGCGTTATACAGTAAATTTAATCATTGACATTGGAACGCCAATTTTTCCTGTATCTAAACTTTTTCCATCAATTATTTTTTGAGCTTGCTTTTTAGAAATTTCATTGTGGACATATTTATCTGCAGCAACAATCATCTTTTCTGCAAGGGTAAAACTTTCGTCGAACAACTTATTCCACGTTGCCGTTTTTCGTGTTCCTGTTATGGGATCTCTATACTTGATACTCTTTGGAAAATGTTTTACATCTTGTTGTAATACAGGATACATCATACTCGCTATTGGTCTTAATGATGAGAAAAAAGAAAAGAAAGAAAACAAAACCCTACTATAAGCATGTTTATCAAACCATAATTGGTTCATAAGTGCTCTTGTGTAGTTGATGTTTTTTCTATCCATACATTCTATCAAAGCAGGAACAAACGAAACGTCATTCAAAAGCTTTGGGTTTATTAATTTATGAATTTTAAATGACTTGTTAAACTTGTTATCAAGATACGTTTCAAGGTAATGGTGCCCATACTGTGCTTTCCGTAATTTTAAAACATTAGAATCACAATAATTCCCGGAGAGATAAAAAATTATTGGATGGAACGTTATATCTAACGCACAATGCGTACAATAACCGAATACAAATGCCAAATCCTTCCCGTTATATGTTTTCTTTATCTTGTCAAGCATGGTAAAAATAATCTTATTTGTAAGATTACCCTTCTTTCCATGCAACCAATATGAAATATCATGAACACTTTTCCTACAACAATAAACACCAGAATCAGGAATAATTGATCCAAGATAGTACATTGAAAGATTTGACGAAATGACTTTTGTAATTCGTGAAGGACGGATCTTGTACCGTACTCTTTCCGCGCTCAATAGGTGGGTATTCTCTTTTACCATAAAAATAACCATACAACATCGTTATTTAATAATTCTTTTCTCTGCAAGAGTAGTACTGTGACAAAACAATATATAGTAGTACAAAAACTTTTTGTTTTTAGAGTGGTATCGGGTTAGAGTATATATGTTCAACTCTCATAGTCTTTATATACCATACCAAATTCTAAACTTTTGATAGGTGTTATGAAAAAGAGGTGTTAGGTGTCATGATTTCGTATAAAGCAATGGTTGGTTCTCAAAAGTTAGATTCGTTCTTTACAAAAGAACAGAAAGAAGAAGAAGAGGAATAGAATTTATTTTATTTTTTTATAAAAGTCTCTCATTTGTTGTTTGGAATGTTCAATAGTTTTTCCTGCATCCATAGAAATGATAGTTGTTCCAATTCGTTCAAATATTGTCCTGAACCATGCACTCTCATAATGGCTTTTTAGTTTTAACTGAAATTCTAAGTTTTCAAAAACACAATCGTCATCTTTTTCACGAGACTCTGCTCTTCGTATGGCTTCCTGAACATCTTGAATAGTTGGAATGATTAAAAAGTTCATTGGGTGTTTAAGACAAAAAGCATTTCCGGGAATAGCAAGGATATCTTCCACACTAAAGGCTCTCCCTTCATCTAACGCACTTTGATGCTGATACACAATTGACGTTGAAAAGGAACGACTTTGGAAAACGTCGATACCAGCTTCTAACAATGGAAGAATAAAAGATTCATACAGAATCATTCTATCCAATGCATACGCTTGAGCAATAGATTCCGGACTATACCGTCGTCCATTCTTTGCAATAAGTTCAGTACGAACGTGTCTTCCAGCACCAATAAATGTTGGCTCAGACGTCAGCACAACATCATACTTTCCTATAATCAAACTGACATCAGGATGAAAATCGTTCTCTTCCCAGAATTTATGAACATCAAATACTCTTTTTCCGTCATTTCTTGCCTCTTCAGCAAGGGTATCCAGAAAAACACCTTTTCCTACGCCATCTAATCCATCAATAACGATAAACGTCCCTCTTTTCATACACAGCATAAGAAACTAATTCTATTTAAATTTCTTTATCCCCTGCCACATAGTAATTAGAGCCTGTGTATTGGACAATAACAATCAATTTAAATGATAACAATTGCGTGAAATAAATGATATTCGGAGTTACGGGAAAATACTGTTCCGGAAAGGATGCTGTTGCAGAAATATTACAAAAAAAAAACTTTTACCACGTTTCTTTTTCAGATATACTTAGAGAAGAACTCACAAAAAGAAAGCAAAAGATTACACGTGATAAACTTATAGAAATTGGGAACGAACTTAGAACAAAACAGGGAGCAAATGTCCTTGCTCAATTAGCCCTGAAAGAAATTAAAGACGGTGAGAATCATGTCTTCACGTCAATACGAAATCTGTCTGAAGTTGAACATCTTACCAAAAGGAATGATTTTATTTTAGTAAATGTAACGGCACCAGAGTCTGTGCGATTAAAGAGGATTATTCAACGTAACAGAGAAGAAGATCCAAAAACGTTGAAAGAGTTACATGAAAAAGAGTCTATTGAAAATAGTGCTGATCCTAACGCACAACAGTTACAACGTGTCATAGATATGGCAAGAATTACAATTAGTAACGATTCTACCCTTGAAAAACTAACAACAAAAGTTGACAAACTTGTGAAAGATTGGTTGTATAAGCTCCAGGATTCTCGACCGGATTGGGACACGTATTTTATGAACATTGCTGAAGCAGTAAAGATGCGTTGTACATGTATGTCAGCGAAGAAAGGAGCAGTTATTGTTAAAGATAAACAGATTATCTCTACAGGATACAATGGAACCCCAAAAGGGATACAACATTGTAACGCGGGCGGATGTAAACGATGTACGTCAAGACATCTTGGACATATAAAATCTGGTGTGTATTCAGAACCGTGCATCTGTGCTCATTCTGAAGAGAATGCAATCGTACAAGCAGCACATAATGGAACATCAACTAAAGATGCAACAATTTATACAACATTTACGCCATGTGTAACATGCTCAAAAATGATTATCAATGCTGGCATTAAAGAGGTTGTTTCAAAAGTAATTTATCCAGACGATGATGGGACACAATTGCTAAAAGATGCGGGTGTTACACTTCGGGTGTTGCGATAAATAATTACCCTTCGAGGACTTTCAACACTTTATCTCTGCTTTTCAAGCCAGATTTAATTGTAACACGTAATCCGAACTCTTTCTTAAAGAACCTAACTAACTCGGAGTTCGCTTTGTTTTTATCAGGAACCGCTTTAATATATACTTTCAATTGTGTATGTTCCTCTATAACGTGATTTCGAGAAGCGTTAGGGATAACATGCACCCGTAGTAGTTCATTATGAATATGCTGACTAATTTCCATCGGAAAGTAGAAACGTGTTACCGTATAAAAATGTTACTTCCTGTAGAACATAACTGCTGAAAGAACAATAAATTTTAAAAGAAGTGACGCTTCCAGATTTCTGGGGGAAAATGGACACAATACGTATTACACTCGAAACCTTGTACGATATTCTTCGAAACGAAAAAAAGAGAGAAGATCTTCAGAAATTAGAAGAAACGTTCTTTATTGACGTTGTAAGTTATATGAAAGAAAAAAAAGCTCTCCTTGACAGTAAACAGTCCTCTGACGACATTTTTGCATCAGGCGAGAGGGACAAGCTAGAGTATGAGTTACGAAGTATTAAACGTATTTTAAAGGAGATTTATGAACGAAGGGAAAAGAAAATTATTGACATTGCATTGAATAAAAGTAAAACTGGATCTGACTTGATTGATACAAGTTGCATGTTATATAAAGAAAAAAACTTTTATGAGAATATTATTATTACATTAAATGTATACAGACAAGGCATCCTTGGACAACTCTTTAAAGGCGAAATGCCAATGATTGGTAATGAAGAACCCCATTCACAGTCAAAAACTATCAAAAACGCATTTACACAGTTTGAGCCTTCTCTCAAAAATGGACCAAAAACCCAGACAGAACAAGAAATGCAACAACAAGAAACTGGTAAAGATGAACAACCACAAAAAGCACACGAAATAAATAAGGAAAATGACAATAATAAAATACAAGATTCTCAAGAAAACGAAATGACAAAAGTAAAATTTATCAAACCAATGCCAAGTTTTGTGTGGAAAGATATGAAAACGTACGGACCTTTCGATGAAGGTGAAGAGTTCAGAATATTTCCAGAAGTTGCAGAATTGCTTGTACGAAAAGGTCGGGCAGTAATAGTATCATCATAAAAATATATAAATCACTTTCTATCTTTACGTAAAAATGTTAACAAAAGTAACAACTGCAGACAAAACAGAAACATTTCTTAACGAATCAGTAGGAGAAACGTATCATTCACAAACGGGAGCGGTAGAAGAAGCGCTTAAAAAATATGCAATTCCGTGTAAAATTGCCGAGAAAGCATTGTCTGGTCATATCCGCCTCCTTGATGTTTGTTCAGGGTTAGGGTACAATAGTGCAATGGCAATCGATATTGCGTTACAATCAAACCCAAAGTGTGTTATTGAAGTTATTGGATTAGAATATGATCCAGAGATTATTACAAAAATACAGGAAGTGAATCCACCAATACCATTTTTTAATCATTATAAGAAATTAACGCCAGAGACAACAGAATTAAATGAAGGAAATGTTACTGTGCGATTTATTATCGGTGATGCACGTGAAACTATCAAAGAACTTAGCGAGAACCATTTCGACGCCGTTTTTTTTGACCCATTTTCACCAAAAACTGCGCCGGATATGTGGGGAACTGAATTCTTTAAAGAGATTTATAGGGTTATGAAAGAATCAGGAATTATGGCAACATATTCTTGTGCGAGAATAGCTCGAGATAACATGAGTAAAGCAGGACTCTTTTACGATGATGGACCAATTGTTGGCAGACGAGGACCAGGTACCATTGCAACCAAATGGGTTTAAAATAAATATTCAATTTTTGGACTTATTTCGTCCCCTTTGTCTTACTTGTTCAAGACGATCAAGGACATCAACTGCTTCCGGGTTCGTTTCTTTATACCCTTCTAATGCATCTTCAAATATTTCTGGATAGAATTCAAAATGTGTCCCTTCTAATGCTCTGTCTAACAAGAATAAATCGACAGCTTTATCTTCAATTTTTTCTGAAAAGGATGAAAGGCCGAAATCGATAAACGTCAATTCACTTGTTTTCGCATTAACAATCATATTTGACGTTGTTAGGTCTCCATGAATAATATGTTCTTTATGTAAAGTACCAACTTTTTGACCTATCTCTCGTGCAAAGTGTTGATACTCGTCACCATGTTTAAGCACATCTTTTAACGTTTCTCCCGGAACAAAGTCCATGACGATAGACATTCTCGTATCAGAAAAATGGTGTAATTTAGGTGCAGGAAAGTTCATCTCGTCAAGTTTTGTAAGGACTTTTGCTTCCCGCCGTGTTCTAAACTTACGAAGCGATTCATCTAAATGTGAAAGACGGTACGCTTTACTGAACCGTTCTTTGATAACTGTAGCATTATCTTTGTACAATATTGCTTCTGCCCCTTGAAATAGTTTAATCATAGTTATAGAGAAATCATCTTTGTTTTTTAAACTTTGCTTTGTCTCATTGAAGAAAATACTTGGCAACACAGTCACGTAACGTTCTTGGAATATCTTTATGTTCGAAAAACTTTCTTTCTGCTTCATAAAAAGCATCAAATGAAACACCTTCATACACATCAAGAATTCTTGTTTTTGTAGACGAAAACTCCCAGAGTCTATTGGGAAGTTTATCGATTGCAATATACATAAAAACAACATGTCCTGCCCTTTCAAGCACAACTCCTGCACAGTGAGCTTCTTCATTAGTTCCTAAATGTTTACCTTTGATACTGGACGATGAATATCGCATCATATTCTCACCAGAAGGAAACGACTGAACAACATCATCAATAGCTCTTGTTCTTTCAACACCCACAGTTTGAAGTATTCCTAACATGAACGTTAAAAAAATGAAATACTATAAAAAGTTATATCTTCGCCAATAGAGCATCGATCTTCTGTTTCAATAATGGTTTTGGAGCAAATCCTATGATTCTATCAACTTCCTTTCCATCTTTGAAAACGATTAAACAGGGAATTCCAGCCACACTGTACGTAGAACCAACGTCAGGATTGTCTTCTGTAGATATTTTTGCAAATGTTAATTTACCTTCATATTCGCTACTTAACTCTTCAAACACGGGCGCTAACATTCTACATGGGCCGCACCATGATGCCCAGAAATCAACAATTACTGGTGTTGAAGACATAATTGCTTCTTGAAGAGTTTTAGTATTTAATTCTTGTACCATTGTTATACCTCCTACTATGTAGGATTATTACTCCTTTTTAAATCAATTGGATATGAGCCCGTTTGTTCACAAAAAATGCACAAGTGTCAACAAAACGCTTAAATAGATAGAACAATTACATGTCATATGCAACTAAATTTTATTTGTCGTGGTTTTACAGTAGAAGAGTTGTTACAATGTTCATTTAACCTTAACAAAACTGGACTGCGCATATTAAAATATCTTATTGATGAGAAGGAAGAGAAAACAATTGAAGAGATTAAAAAAGTGATGAAAAAAGACAGAACAACTATCCAACGGTCTGTAAAGAATCTTTTTAGAGAACAATTGATATACCGAAGACAAATTAACTTAGAAAAAGGTGGATATATTTTTGTGTATAAGTCAGCACCAAAGACACAACTTAAAGAAAAAATTTATAAAATCTTTGAATCATTCAAAGAAACTGTTGGAAAGGAAATTCAACGCTGGTGATAGATGGTACAAAAACAATATGGGATTGTGCTTTGTGTACTTCTAAGCGTACTTCTTGTAGTTCCATTCGTTGCAGCACAAGAAACAGATTGTATATACTACTTTACAAGTACCGACTGTAAAACGTGTGCAGAAACAGATTCGTTCATTAATGATCTTTCGTCAATGTATCTTGGTGCAGAGATTGAACAGTTTGAAGTATATTACAACGAAGATCATGCACTCCTTCTTGAAAACTATTTTGAGACGTATGCAGTTCCCGAGAATTCACAAGGAATACCTGCAGTGTTTATGTCAGGAAGTTATTTGGTGGGAAATACGTCTATATTAAGTCTTCTAGAAGGACGTATACGTGAAAATCGTGATCCTGCATGTCCATCATTAGACCAGGAAGAAATTGTTGGCATTATTGGTACGGGAACGTCTCCAGGAAGCGTATTCAAAACATTAGGATTTGGAAGAATTTCAGTATCTGCATTCATTGACGGTTTTCACATGGAAATGATTGCATTAGTAATTATCCTTCTTGCATTATTATCTCTTACACGCGATGAAAAAACTATTTTACAGAAAGGCGGGGCGTTCATTGTGGTTGTAGCATTCATGTTCCTTCTTGCAGGAATTAATGTCATGCCGGGGTTCAGCAATAGAATACCATTTTTATTTTCAAAGTTCATTGCTCTCTGTGCCATCGTGTTTGGCCTTATCCATATGAAAAGTTTTCTTCAAACATGGGACGACGTATTAAAGAAGATTCCTCTCAAAATTCGGAAAAATGCGGCTATTGTCAGAAAGTTTATAATTTCAGTTTATGGTTTCATGATTGTAGGTGTTATAGGATCGTTCTTTACCATTGGCAAGACAGAAGAAGTGTTCAACCTTCTGAGCACGGTCTTTTCTCGGTCAGGATATAAAGTAATTACATTCCCGTTAATTATATACTATATTATTATTGCTATGCTTCCGTTCATAGTTGTCCTCATTTTGTACCATTTCGGCCACACTAAAGTAAAGAATAAAGCCCAACACAAGAACGTTCCTGAACATAAACTTGACAAGTGGCACGACCATTACAAAAGAGTATTACAATTCGGAGTACATGGTATTATTTTTGTTCTTGGAGTAATCTTGTTGTTTGCGTAAGGAAAGTATAAAAATAGGAAAAACTTTTTGTTACTTTTATGATTAAAAAAAAAGATATTCAAACAGTATTCACAACACTTCAGAAACAGAGCAAACCAACAATGTTGGAACAGTTATCAAATTATACTCATTTTCAGCTTCTTATCGCAACGTTGTTAAGTGCGAGAACAAAAGATACAACTACAATTCCTATTGTCAAAAAATTGTTTAAAACTTATACCACCCCACAACATTTTATTGATATAAAAGTAGAAAAATTAGAAAATGCATTGTACGGTATCGGTTTCTATAAAACAAAAGCACGAAACATACAAAAACTAAGCATGATAATCTTAAAAAAGTTTCACAACACTGTTCCAGATACGATAGAAGAACTAATATCCTTTCCCGGTGTCGGACGAAAGACCGCTAATTGTATGTTATGTTACGCATTTCACAAACCGGCAATTGCAGTTGATGTCCATGTCCATAGAATTTCGAATAGGTTGGGTTGGATAAAAACAAAAACCCCAGAAGAAACTGAAAATGCACTTATGAAACTCATTCCAAAAGAATCGTGGCATAAAATAAATAGTTTGTTTGTTGATCATGGTCAAAGGGTTTGTTTTCCCATTAATCCAAACTGTAAAAGATGTTCTATCGTACAATATTGTACATTTGGAAAAACAAAGGTAGATTTATAAAAAAAATAGAGAATTTTCTGTAGATAAAAATGATTGAAAGAATATTACCAGAATCGGAACAAGGAATACAGTACACCCTTCATGAAATAGTTGGTAAAGGAGGATATGCAACAGTATACAAGTCATATGATTCGGAGGGTACCGAAGTTGCTGTTAAAGTCCATACATTACCTGACGATGCGAGTAATCATGTTCAGAATGTTACAGTTGCCCATGTAGCAAGTGAAGTTGCTCTTTTACAAAAAACAAATCATCCACACGTTGTACAATATGTTGATCACTCAGTTAACAAAGAACGACCATACATCGTTATGGAATATGTTCCTGAAACTTTAGGGGACATTGTAAGAAAAGGAAAAGTAACACAATCCGTTGTTATTGATTTTATTAGACAAATACCAACACTCCTTGCACTTCTTCAAGAGTATGAAATTGCGCATTGTGATTTAAAATGTTCAAACATAGGGTATGTTGATAGAACACTTAAATTATTAGACTTTGGTCTTGCTATTCCATTTAGTGACGCGGTGTTTCGTATAATGAAAAATGTTCCGCCATACTGTCCGCCAGAATTTTTTCCTGTACCAAGTAGGTTTTCTGGTTATGGAAATATTGGTATTGTAAAACGTAGCAGCGATACATTTTCTGCGGGAAAGGCGCTTGAGTTTATGCTTACGGGGACATATGCTCCAAGTATTGGAGAAACAATGACTAACATTAAAGAAACTCATGAAAAAGCAACATTACCAAAAGAATTCCAAGATTTTCTTAAAGTAATGGTTGCACGTGAATCAATTCAAAGAGCACGCAAAGCATCGCCAGATAAACTCAGAAATTTAGCAGATAAAGCAGTTAAAGCATTAGGAAAGAAAGTTATATTCAAAAAAAAACAACCAACAGGAGAAGAAATACCTTCCGGTTTTTCGTCATTGATGGATATGCTTGGTTTATCTCCGCTTTCTCCGTAATATACTTACTAGCTTATATCCAGCAACGCCGAACCATACAACATTAAGTATAACAAACGGCCAGACAACAGAAACAAACGCGTACCACACTAATAATCCAGAACCGATCATGTTAAACACATTATACTGGATAGTGTTCTGGTTCCACTTCTTATAAAATTCATCCAGAATAAACGCGACAAGAATACATACCATCCCTAATATTCCAATGAATAGATTCATTTTCCAAGATTATTATTTCGTGTTAATGAAACGAAATGTAATCCTACCTGCCTCACTATACTTTTTTGTTTTTTAGCAATTTGTAACAAATTATAAAGATACTTTTTATGTGGAAGATCCATGAAAAATACAGTTTCGTCGAGAGATAATTCTTTATGAATCAACAAGTTTATTTCGTTATATTGTGCAGACAATTTTTGTGTATGTGTGTCAAACGCTTTTACTTCAGAAATCGTGTTTTGAATGTTAAAAAATTCGTCATGGAGCATATTGTTTGTAATAATCCGCGCTTTTATATGGTCACCCTGCATTTCTGTCAGTTTTAAATCTATAAGATATCGAGTATACTGTTGCAGTTTCTCAGTAACAGTTTGGCCCTTTTTTGTTTGGTATACAATGTCATAAAAAGTAGACAATTTTTTGTTAAGTTCTTTTTTTGCTTCTGGCGAAATGTTTTGAATGAACGGCAAATGAGAATTGGTATTAGAACGAAGAGGTTTGATCCAGCTATCCTGAAACTGTTGAACAGTCTCGTGAATGTTGTCAAGACTATGTACCTCTTTTTTTAATGAACGTAAATCCATGAATCTTTTAACATCAGTATTGTTTATAAAGATTGTGATTACATTATATTTTGTGTTATCCCGAAAGTTTTTCCCTACGATAAAAATAATGGGGTTATGAAACTAACCAGAACTAAAATTCTGGAGATAATTCGTAGGAAAAATGAGGGGATGACGACATATCAAGCACGGAAAATAGCTAATATTTCTGTACGGCGAGTTAATCAGATTTACTCTTATTATCTTCAGAATGAAGAGCCTCCTACCGTTGGTAGGAGGATGGGGCGACCTATCCGCCCTATAACTGATGAAGAAAAGAGCCTTGTTCAAAAGGCTTACGCAAGGTATAGAGTATCTGCATCCACGCTTGAGAAGCTCATTGGGCGTGATTATGGGCTTCATTTACCCCATAATCACATCCATAAGATAATGCTTCTCCTTGAGCTTTGTAAACCAAAGAAAAGCAAGGACATTCGCAAGAAGAGATGGGTCAGATACGAGAGAAGACATAGCTTAACAGCAGTCCATATTGACTGGTATTATGATCCAGTCAAAGAGGTCCATGCATTACCTGTCATTGATGATGCAAGCAGGAAAATGCTTGCATTAGTTGAAGAAAAAAGTGCTACAACAGAAGCTTCAATTGAAGCTATGAAAATAGCTCTTCAGCAGGGTAAAATTAAACAATGCATCACTGACCATGGAACGCAATTTTGGAAAGGCAATACTCAAGCTAAGTTTGCAAAATTCCTTGCTCAGCAAGAAATTAAGCACATACTTTGTAGAATTAAACATCCACAAAGTAATGGAAAGTCAGAGAAGTTCAATGACTTATACAAAAATCACAGACATGCATTCGAAACCAAAGAGAAATTCATGCATTGGTACAATGAGGTGAGACCTCACAGAAGTCTCAAATTCGAGGAATTAGAGACTCCACAACAAGCTTTCGTAAGAAAAATGAAAGAGGAGGATTAATAAAATGAAACGAAATAATCTATCGAAGGGAAATTATTTTAGGATAACACAAAAGATTTAAAAATAGAAACTTTTAAACAGGGGTCTTAACTGATGAGATGGTGATTTATATCGTACATGTAAGATGTCAAAAAAAAAATCATTATGTGCCCGTGGAACCAATTCTAAACGCATAGTTGACTTAAATCACAAAAAAATGTTGAATGTTGGGTGTAGAATCCCACAAGATTTCTTCATTACAAAAGGCAAAGGTGAAAGCGATATTACTGTTCATGCAGGATCGTATCATTTAGCGTTAAAAAATGCAGGGATTGAAATGTGTAACATTATTACCTATTCTTCTATCTTACCGAAAATAGCAAAGGTTGTACAAAGACCAAAAAGTCTTATTCATGGTTCAGTCATGGAAACAATCATGGCAGTTTCTACAAATAAAAAAGGAAAAAGAGCAACTGCGTCAATTATCTTCAGCTGGCTGTATGATAAAAAGACAGGTGTAAAATACGGTGGTCTCGTTTGCGAATACAACGGTACTAAAACAATTAAAGATGCTGAAATTGAACTTCGTACAAGTTTACACGAACTTTATACTCATGGTTTTGAGGAACAGTTTGAACTTCGAGGAAGTACAACAATTTCTGAAACGATAAAACCAACAAAGAGATTTGGAACCGCTATTGTTAGTCTGTGTTTCGTAAATTATGTTTACCCTTTAGTATAAGCTATTCGTTATATGGACTATTTTTAGTAACATTTTTGTACCCAAAACATTTATAAAATAACCCTACAATTGTGCTATAAAAGCCAACTCTTATTCGTTGTAGGATAAGAATCACTGCGTGAGGCAAAAAATATCGCAGATAAGATATTAATTCTTATTTGTGATTAAAACATGAGGAATACAATAATGGCAGAACAAGAAAACTTATTAATAGATTCAAACGAGTACCTTAAGTCAGGCATCCATATAGGAACAAAATTCAAAACCAAATATATGGCGAACTTTATTTACAAGACTCGTCCCGACGGATTAAGCGTTCTTAACCTTAAAAAAATTGACGAACGAATCACAATAGCAATAAACCTCCTTTCTCAGTACGAACCGCAAGATATTCTTATTCTTTGCCGTAGAGAAAACGGGTGGAAAGCTCTTAAGATGTTTAATAAGCTTACTGGGATAAATGTTATCATTGGACGATATCCCCCAGGCATATTAACAAATCCTAATTTGGACACATTTACAGAACCAAAAATTATCTTTGTGTGCGATCCATGGCCAGACAAGAATGTTGTGGATGATGCAAATAGAGTTGGTATTCCAATTATTGCATTATGTGATACAAATAACCAATCAAACAAGATTGACCTTGTCGTTCCGTGTAACAACAAAGGTAAAAAGTCTGTCGGTTTAGTATTTTACTTGGTTGCACGCGAGTATATGCGGAACAAAGCAATGCTTAAAGGAAACGAAGATCTTCCTGCAGTTTTAGACGATTTTGTTGAAGAATAATTGTTATTTTTTTCTTCTCTTTCTTTCCTTCTCTTCCACAATCCTTAAAAACTTGTTCTGAGCTCTTCTTTCGATAATGAAAAAAGTTGTTGTTATAGGTGGAGGGACAGGTAATTTTACTGTTCTCAGAGGTCTTAAAAATTATGACCTTGACTTGAGTGCAGTCGTTTCAATGGCAGATGACGGTGGCAGTACAGGAATTCTTCGTGACGAGTTGGGCGTTCTTCCCCCAGGTGATGTACGGCAATGTTTAGTTGCTCTTTCAGGATCAGGTAGGTTAATGCGCGGCCTTATGAATTATCGTTTTGAAAATGGATGTCTTGAAGGGCACAGTTTTGGTAACATTTTTCTGTCAGCGTTGGAAAAAGTTACGGGAAGTTTTGAACAAGCCGTTGACGAAGTTGGCAAAATCCTTTCAATTAAAGGAAAAGTTATTCCTATCACAACAAACCAAGTTAGGTTAAAGATGATTCTTAATAACGGCAAGGTTCTTGGTGGTGAGGGAGAAATATATATGTCAAACGAAATCGAGCAAGGGTTTCGAAGTATCTTTCTTGAACCAATTCCAAAAGTTAATGCACGCGCGATTGATGAAATAATGAATGCAGACCTTATTGTTTTGGGTCCTGGGGGAATGTACAGTTCATTAATTCCCATACTGCTTGTTGAAGGTGTAAGTAAAGCACTTCGTGAAACGAAAGCCGAAAAAGTATTTGTTGTGAACCTTATGAACAAAAAAGGTCAAACATCAGGATTTACTGTTAATAAATATCTTAAAGAGATTATTCGTTTCACTGGGAAAGACATTTTTGATTTTATTATTGTAAACGATGGTACTCCTGCAAAAGAGTTGGTTGATATGTATTCTGTTGAGGGAGATTTAGTAAAGAACGATTTAGCGAACGATGATAGAATTGTTGCTGCTGATTTACTTGATAGCAAAACATCACAATATAGCACAACGGACGTTCTCGCAAACCATCGAGCATTGATACGGCACGATAGCAAAAAATTAGCACAAGTACTTATGGGGATTATCAATGAACTCTAAATTGCTAATCTTTGATTTAGATGATACATTAATTGATACAACCGGTTGTATTGCTCCTTTAAAGTTGAAGATGGCATTGAGTGCAATGGTGGATGCCGGTTTACATGTTGATTCTTTTTCCAATGCTTTATTCCAATTGAAAAAAATAGATACAAAATCTCCTAGTGGAAAGAAATCAATACATTTGTTTCTTGAAAAGATGGGCGCTTCAGAAGATTTATGTAAGATTGGTGTGGAAACTTATTATGAATTTAAAGATTTAAACTTTTCAGTCAATACCCTTCCAAGAGCAAATGAAATGCTCTATGAACTGAATAGAAGTCATGATTTAGTCATTGTAAGTAAAGGAATTGAAAAAGTACAGTTACTAAAGATGCAAAAAGCAGGAATTGATCCAACCCTTTTCAAGAAAGTGGTTATTACGAATGAGTATTATAAAAAATCTGAATATCAGAAAGTGATTAAAGAATTACAGTACCTTCCTGAAAATACCATTGTATGTGGGGACAGGGTTGATGGTGATCTTCTTCCCGCAAAAGAGTTAGGCCTGAAAACGGTACATATTCAATGGGGAAGGGGAAAGTTATTTAAGTTAAATAATGAGAATATTGATTATTCGATTAAAGATCTATCAGAATTAAAAAATATTGTTAAGGAAATGATGTAATGCAAGCAGTAATTCTCGCAGCTGGAAAAGGAACACGGATTTATCCAATGGGATTAAAGAAACCAAAACCGTTGATTGAAGTAGCGAACAAGCCAGTCCTTGAACATAACCTTGATCAAATGGTTGGGTTCATTGAAGAAGCTATCATTATTGTTGGATACAAAAAAGATATGATCATAAACCATTTGGGGAACAATTATCGTGGCATCAAATTAATGTACGTTGTCCAAGAAGAACAATTAGGTACGGCACATGCAGTTCTCCTTGCAGAACACCATGTTCATGGCAAATTTTTAGTGTTGAACGGTGATGATTTATTTTCTCGGAAGGATATGCTTGCGATTTCTCAGTGTAATAATTGTCTTCTTGTCCAATACAAAGAAGATGCGTCTGCATTTGGTGCAGTCGTACTCAAAGACGGTTTTGTTCAAGACATTGTTGAAAAGTCTGAAACGTTTGTGTCACATTTTGTTAATACGGGAATGTACTGTTTCATGCCAGACGTATTCTCAATTCTTCATACTATTCCACTTTCTGCACGGGGTGAATACGAATTAACGGATGCAGTAAAAGAAATAGCAAAACAAGGAAAAATGCATGCGGAAGAAGTACAAGGGCATTGGATCCCAGTTGGATACCCCTGGCATATTCTTGAAGCATCAGAAGCATTGTTGGGTGAACGTAATGAAATATCTATTCGGGGTACCTTGGGAGAGAATGTTACCATTACTGGTTCTTTGGATGTTGGAGAAGGTTCAACAGTGGGAGAATGTGTCGTTCTTCGTGGAAATATTGTTGTTGGAAAGAATTGTACCATTGGCAAAAATGTTATTATAACTGGATTTACTGCCATTGGCGATAATACTGTTATTGAAAATGGTGCACATTTACATAATGTTATTATTGGCGCCGGTGCAACTTTAAAAGAAGAATGTGTTGTGAAAGATTCTGTTCTTGGCACAGGTTCTGTTTTAAGTAAAGGTGTTCGTATCGCGAACATTTCAAAAGATGCAACTGTGAAAGTAAAGTCTAATGGTTTGATATATGATTCTGGAAAAGAAAAGTTGGGTGCATTTGTTGGAGATGAATGTGTCATTGATGATGAATTGGGCGGCGGAGATTGCGTTGGAGATTGAGAATGTATCAACCAGCAGAAGATTCGTATTTGTTACAAAGATATGTAGAGAAATATGCACTTGGCCGCGTTTTAGATATGGGAACTGGTTCTGGGATTCAAGCGTTAACGGCAGCAGAAAATAAAAATGTTAAAGACATTGTTGCAGTAGATATCGATACTGAGGTTGTTCAAGAATTACGACAAAAAATCAATGAAAAATTATTCAAGAAAGTTACTGTTATTCAAAGCGATTTGTTTGAGAATGTTGAAGGGCAGTTTAATCTTATTGTGTTTAATCCCCCATACTTACCACAAGACAAAGGAGTTGAAGACCAGGCACTATACGGCGGAAAAAAAGGGTGGGAATTGTCAGAAAGGTTTTTTTCGGAAGCGTCACAATTTCTTCTTCCAAACGGAAAGATTCTCTTTTTATTCTCTTCTTTAACGAATAAAATAAAGATTGATACGATTATTAAAGAGAATACGTTTTCTGCAAAATTATTAGAACAGAAGAAAATGCCAATGTTTGAAGAATTGTATGTTTATGAAATTGCAAAAACACCATTATTACGAAACCTTGAACGGAAAGGTGTTAAAAATATTCACTATTTCACACAAGGAAAACGAGGAATAATCTTTACTGGTTTGTTCAATAGGAACGTGTTTGTTAAAACTCATTTTTCTCAAAAGGACTTAATTAAAGTTGCTATAAAAACAACGTTACATAAGAGTAAAGCTGAAGGTAGAATTGCAAATGAAATTGCCTGGTTAAAAATATTAAACAAGAAAAACATCGGACCACAACTTTTATTTCATGGAAAAGAGTATTTTGTGTACACGTTTGTTGAAGGGGAGTTTATTGTAGATTGGATACGAAAGAACGATACAAAAAAAATACGTTCTGTGTTAATAACGATCTTTGAACAATGTTTTGTTTTAGACACGTTACATGTAAACAAAGAAGAAATGCACCATCCATTAAAACACATAATAATAGATACTAGTGGCGTACCAACATTACTTGATTTTGAACGGTGTCATAAAACAGAAAACCCTCATAACGTTACCCAATTTGTAGAATTTATATGTAGAATAAACCGTGAACTTGAAGAAAAATCTCTTGTAATTAATGTTGAACAATTGAGAACGTTGTCTCAAAAATATAAAAAAGAGATAATCGCTTCCCATACTAAATCAGCTTTAAATAACATTCTTGCACAGATTCAATAATACACATATTCAATAAAATTCTGTCTTGGAATTGTGGTGTATGCCTTGTTTCAGTTCTACTGGGCGCCACGTATCCTGGACCAATTCTGCACCAAGCCATTCGGCAAGCTCTTTAGGGTTTCCAATAGTGGCAGATAGGCCAACAATTTGTGGATTAATAAGGGTCTTAAGTAACGTAAGTAGTATTTCTAATGTTGGCCCGCGTGATGGATCATTTAACAAATGGATTTCATCAACGATAACTGTTTTCACTTCAGATAACCATGGAACATGATGTCTTAACAAAGAATCAAGTTTTTCTGTGGTGAGAATAAGAACATCATACTTGGTTAAATATCCTGATTCGGAATCAATATCTCCTGTTGACAGTATAACTGAATAGTTTGTTCCTTCAAACAATCTTTTGTATTCTCGATATTTTTCATTTGCAAGCGCTTTTAATGGGACAAGATAAATTGCTTTCCCTGTTGGTAAAGCGTGTACGATGGCCATTGTCGCTACAAGCGTTTTCCCGGAAGCAGTTGGAGCACTTACAAGAAGATTTTTTGAATCAAGAACTCCCGCATTAACAGACTTTACTTGTATTGGTGTTAGTGAGGGATACACGTATTTGTTCTTAAAATAGTCGGGAAGCTGAAGGTCTTGAATTTTCATGTTATTGGTAAATAAACGCTAAATTTATATTACTTTTCCCCAAAAAGGCCCAGAAATGTCACGAATTTATACTTTAAAGCCTGTTATAGAACATTGTTCTATATTCCCATTTTATCATTTCCAAATGATGAACTCCTAAAACTCAAAAATTTTCGAGTCTTATCCTGTTAGACACAACTTTCCATTTTTGCAGTCGTTATTTTTGCGAAAGACTTATAAATTGATTTTTGGTATTCCGAGATAACACTCCCAGTAATACGTCGGTAGTACCGCCATAAAACTGGGAGGGGTTTGTCTCTAAAATCGAAAAGAGGTGTGTTCTCATGGGCGCGCTGTTCGTAATTTTTGTGAGACAGGCTCAACAAAAAAAGATATTTAAACACGGAGGTTGTGTTAAAAATGGAAGTTAAAAAAATGGTGAAGCGCTTATTTGCGGTGGGTACCGGAATAGCAATGCTCGGTGCAACAGCAATGGGAGCGTTAGCAGCAGACTTGTCAAGTTATCCTGACATGTTCGTGACTGGTGGAACTTTTAATGGGTTATTTGTTGTTGGTGAGAGTGCACAAGCAATCGATAACTTAGCAATGACAGACATCGCAACACAGATGAAGTATGCAGGATCTGGCGCGTCTACAACAACTACTGTATCTGGAGATGCGTGGTTAGTTGGAACAAGTTCCAAGTTTTTGGAAATGGCAAACAACGATGCAAGTTCTTCTTCAACACAAACATCAGAAACGTTTAGAAACATTACAACGTTTATAGGTGATGAAGAGTTAGGTGCGCTTGCAGATGGAACTTTTAATACCAATGAAAATGAGTATACATTCCAACAATTCTTGTTTTTTGACGAGATTGCAACATCAGTTCTCGATGCTCAAAGTAGAATTGTAAAGTATACTGAAGATGATGGCGATGTTACTGGTGATTATTTCTATATTGCAAACGGCGCTCAAATTGCCCGGTACAAATTAGAATTTGGTTCTGCAGCATCATCAGACGTTACTGACTCTTCAGGAACAGCATCAACAAGCGGAACGTACTTAGACGATTTTGAAAATAGAGACATCTCTCTTATGGGAAAATCGTACAGTCTTGTAATGGCACGACGAACTAGCTCATTGGATGATGTATATCAAAATGGTATGAAGTTAACGTTAATGGCTGGTGCAACGACAGATACTCTTCTTGAAGGGGAATCTAAAACGTACACTGTCGCTGGTGTTGAGTACGATGTTACTTTAAGCTATGTTGATGCAACGAATGCAAAGTTTATTGTAAACGGCGAATCAACAAACAAGCTAGCATCTGGTGAAACGTACGTCCTTGCTGATAAGTCAGAAGTTGGTGTAAGTGAAGTACTATACCAAGCATATGCTGGTGGTATCCATTCTGCAACATTCTTCGTGGGTGCACAGAAGATTGAAATGCAAGATGATAACATCACTGGCCAAGCAGAAGGTACATACAATCTGAAAGTTGGTTCTGAGGATATTGATGGAACGACCGTATGGATTGTTGGAACGGATAACAACGTTACTGCAACGATTAATACCATTGAACTTAATATGTCTGCAGAAGATGATTACTTCGTATCTGCTGGTGGTAAGTTAAGCGACGTAATTGCAGCTGCTGGTGAAGAAAAAGAAGTACTCTTTGGAAACATGTTTGATATTGAATATGCTGGCCTTACGGGAGAAGCAACACATGACCTTCGGTTAAAAACATCTTCATCACGAAGATACAATCTTGAATTGTATGATGGTGATGGAAACTCCGTTGACATCCCGGTTGCGTATGCAAACGCAGCGTTTAACGTAACAATGGCGGAAGCGGGCGATGCGAACGCTTTGGGAAGTACAAAACGATTGATTAACCATGAAGAAGCAGATGGAACGGCAGACCACGACATCTATAAGAACGACTATTTGATATTGACGGCTGGAACTTCATCTGACGGTTCTGCAAAGTCGTACTTACTTCAGTACAAAGGTGCAGACAAGCAGACGAAAACAAGCCCAAAAATCAAGTTTAAGAATCTGGGTAATGGCGAATCGCTTGATTACGCTGTGACGACACTGACAACAACGGGAACAGTTGCGACAATTAAACTCGGTGGATATTCTTTCATCGTGCAAAACGCAACAAACATGGAATCAGACGATTTCGCAGTTGATGTTGACTTGAACGGTGGTGGTGGAGCTATGGCCGCAGCAGCTACAAACTTCGTTGATTACTACGGATCTGAGTGGGTAATTAACTATACTGCAGTAAACTCTCCATCCGACAACACTCTTGAAGTTACTAACGAGTCTTTCGTTAGGATTGACGGGTCATTCCCTAATGCAGACAGGTACGACAACTATGCACCAACTTCTGTTGTGTTAAATATAACTGCAACGTCCGGTCCTGAGTTGCGAGCTGCGTTTAGTGGTCTTACGTTGTTAACACCTGACGGAGAAACCGAAGTTAGCTATGGATATGATTCCATGGGTGCGTTCTATACGTTCAGCGAACCTGCAAGCGACCCAGACGAATTAACCATTGCATACCCTGAGAACCAACGGTTGCCTCAAGTGTACATTACGTCTGGTGCGACAACAACAGCAGCATCTGCAAGTGGAAACATGGTTGCTGTTGAAGTTGTCGATGCAACAAAGCTTGACAGTGAGGTAGCAAGTGTCTCCGCACAGAACTTAATCGTTGTTGGTGGACCATGTGTTAACAGTGTAGCAGCTGAACTGCTTGGTAACCCAGTAGACTGTACAGAAGGATTTACCGCAGGAAAAGCACGAGTTAAACTGTTCGAAAATGCAAATGGTAACGTAGCTATGTTAGTTGCAGGATACATGGGAACAGACACACGGCTTGCTGGTAAAGTAATTGCTCACAGATCCGCAGAGTTAAGCGGTACTGAAGTTGAGATCGAAGGTACAACGTACAGCGACGCAACAATCGGAGCTCCAACAACTGTAGTTGAAGAAGTTGTTGTTGAGTAAACCTACAAAACTATTTTTTTTCTTTTTTTTTCTTTCTCTTCGTTTTTCTTCCAGTGTTTTCATTAGATATTTTTGTTGTATCACGGGCGTTTCAGGAAAAGCTTTTATATGGTAAAATTTTACTACTAATCTTAAAATGGCCCTTTATAAGAATTATATCCCTTTGGGAATACTAGTGGTATTAGTAGTTTTTTCCATTTTTGTTATAAAACCGTTTGGGCTAGCAATCTTTATCGGTGCATTACTTGCATACATGTCCTCTCCATTGTATCAAATTCTTCAAAAGAAATTCAAAAATAAAACAATCCCTGCCCTTATCGTATGTTTAGTAGTATTACTTGTTTTTGGCATCCTCAGTGGTTTGTTTGTAAACACTCTTGTCCGGGAATCGTTCTCTCTTTTTGCGCTTGGAAAGCAGCGATTAGCAACAGGCTTGTTTACCGGATGTGAAAATAGCTTCTGTCAAACATTACATGAGTTTGGTCGGGATCAAGATGTGCAATATCATATCCAGCAAACACTTAAAGCAGTAACAAATTGGGTGATTAATAAAGGTTCAAATTTCCTTATAAATATCCCGCGAATGCTTCTTAACGTATTTGTTGTCTTCTTTACAATGTTTTACTTTTTACGTGATGGAAACAAAATTATTGCAAAACTGAATGATTTTTTAAGCATGAACAAAAAGAAATATTCATTTGTTATTCATCGCATGAAAGAAATCTTGCACGGAGTTGTGTACGGATATTTGATTGTTGCGTTTATTCAGGGGGCATTAGGGGCACTTGGTTTCTTCATTTTTGGTGTTCCTTCACCATTATTTTGGGGAGTTGTTATGGGATTAGCTGCACTAATTCCTTTCCTTGGAACATGGCTTGTATGGCTCCCTGCATCATTAATCATTTTCCTTGACGGAATGTTTCAAGATTCAACATCATTAATTTTGAAAGGTATTGGTTTGTTTGCGTATTCGCTTATTTTTGTAAGTACCATAGACAATTTCTTACGGCCGAAAATGATGGGTGAGAAAACAAAGACGCATCCAGCAATTATCATGCTTGGTATTTTTGGCGGAATTCTTGTATTTGGATCAGTAGGGGTTATTCTTGGACCAATCATACTGGCATTAACATTCGTATTCCTGGATATATATATTAAGAAACAAGCAGAGTAATTATCTTACTCTGTAACAATCATATTTCCATTTAATGTAATTTGTAACCCAAGTTTGACAGTTTGCTAACTATTTCATCCTAAATATCCATTTGACAGTTTGTCAAATTTAACTTATTTTTCTTGAAAATCTCAGGTTATTGCTCTGTTTTTTAGACAAATCAACTCATTTATG
>Ga0210057_1002534_pt1 | contig 26003 bp, 29 predicted proteins | sample CryGeyCG2114_010_2_FD_183968 | JGI IMG/M metagenome (GOLD analysis project Ga0210057, IMG submission 183968) | Groundwater microbial communities from aquifer - Crystal Geyser CG10_big_fil_rev_8/21/14_0.10 (SPAdes) (version 2) | ecosystem: Environmental > Aquatic > Deep subsurface > Groundwater ...
CTGCACCATTTTGCTGTCTGCCGGCAATATTTTTTTTGAAAAAAATACGGCAATTGCCGCAACCAAAGTTAAATCAACCAAATTTCCTCCAATAATGTCGCCAAAGGCAATTTGCGGAAGGCCGTGCAAAGCGGCGTTTAAATCAACAAACAAGTTTGGCAGAGAGGCGGCAAAAGCCATCACAAAAAACGCAATAATAAATTCTCTCCAGCGCAGATATTTTGCTATGTCAACTAAAGTTTTCACCAAGTGCGAACTTAGCCAAGATAAAACAAATACAGATAAAATAAAAATTGCAATTTGAAAAATCATAAAAAATAAATAATTTCGTAAATTATTCCCAACAAAAAAACCAATGACAAGGGATAAATTATTATTTTCTTGCCCCCGATTTTTTTATACATTAATAAAATTAAAATTCCGTCTATTCCAATAAAAATTCCTCCGATAAAAGATATTATTGGAATAAATGACCGCAATCCCAGCAGAAAAAGAACCAGCGGAGCAAAGCATACAATAATAATTGCCTGCGTTTTTTTAACGCTCATGTCAAACATTAAAACCTTTTTTAAAACTAATCCCAGCGACACAAATGCATTAAGCACAACAACGGCGCCCGCAAATAATATAAAATAAGAAACCCATCCGCCCAAAACATTTTTTAACCCAACTAGCGCCGATTCGGTTGTGTCCTGCCCCGTAAGCGCCAAAACTAAAAAAATAAATAATAAATAAATTACTGCCGGAATAATTGCAGAAACAGCAATTATTTTTTTAATATTTTTTTTGTCGCCGGCCAGCATTTCTTCAACTTCGGGTATTAAACCAATCCCCCATAAAGAAAAGATAATCGGGCCGTAAGGCAAGAATAAATTTTGAAAATTAAAAATTGAAAATTGAAAATTGCCGAATATATTGCCTAATTTTATTTGTGAAAATCCTTTTATAAAAATTATTGCCATTGCCAGAATCAGCAATAAGATTGAACCAAGTTCAATTTTTGAAACCGCTTTTATGTCTGAATAAATAAAAAATAAAGCAATGGCAAAATAAATAAAAACATAAATTAAATAATTGCCGCCAAAAGAGGGCTGCAGCACGCTGCGAAAAAAATCGCCGCCAATAATTAAAAATGCCAAAAGCACGCCCAATCCCCCAAAAATTGAAGTTGCCAAAGACAGGGCTTTTGCCCATTTTCCCAAATGAAACCCTATGAATCCCGGAATTCTTTTAAAGTCTGGCGTTTTTATTGCAACTTCGCCAACAATAATATCAAGTAGAACAACTACGGCAGTTAAAACAACAAGATATAACAGCATCAGCCAGATGCCGGATTTCATTGCCACATATGGCAAAGAAAAAATTCCAACTCCAATAATACTGCCGGCAAGAGTAGCCACAGGGTAAATATAATTTTTAAACAATTCTTTCATAGTGCCCTCAACCAGATTTGAACTGGTGTTACTTGCTTGAGAAGCAAATGTCCTAGACCAGGCTAGACGATGAGGGCATTTATTTATCTAATTTAACATAATCTGGCGGAATCTGCCAATAGTTAATTATGTATTGCGCTAATTTTTTAAAAACCGGCGCGGCAGACAAAGACGATTTTGGAACTTTTGGATCGTCTAATTTTACAAGTATTAAAAATTTTGGATTTAATGCCGGACCAAATCCGATAAAACTCTGTATTGTTTTATCTGGCTCATATCCTTTGCCGTTTTTTAAAGGAACTTCGGCAGTGCCTGTTTTTCCGGCAATATAATAACCTGGAATTTTAGCTTCGCTGCCAAATCCTTTTTCTACCACGCTTATCATCATTGTTGTAATTTCAGAGGCGGTTTGCTGTGAAATAACTTGCTCTTTAGAGAGCGATGGCTTTATATATGTTTCGTTTTTATCATGGACAATTTTTTCTACAACATAGGGTTTTACTAATTTTCCCTGATTGGCAAAAACAGAAAAACCCCTGATAAGCTGGAGGGGCGTAATTTCAATTCCTTGGCCAAAAGCCGCTGTGGCGAAATCAACATCTGGCCCGTTTTTCAACAAATCATTTTGGGAATAAACTTCTCCCTGCAAATCAATTTCAGTTTTTCTGAAAAACCCGAAGTTGTCCATGTAATTTAAAAAAATATTGTGCGGAATCTTTTCTTCAACAAAAACCGCTCCGGTATTTATTGATTTTTCCAAAACTTCTGTCATTGTCCTTTCTCCGTATTTTTCCCGTCCAAAATTATAAATTGTTTCGCGCCCAATTTTAACAGAACCTGAATCTGTAAACTTTGTGTCTGGCATAACTTTTCCTTCGTTTATTCCAGCTGCCATTGTAAGCGGCTTCATTACAGACCCGGGCTCAAAAAGTTTTTGAACGGCCGAATTTTGAAAAATTTCAAGATCCTCCTCTTTTGAAAACTGGTTCGGGTCAAACGAAGGATAGTTTGCCATTGCCAAAATTCTTCCGGAATCTGGTTTAATTACTATAATTTGGCCAGAAGCTATATCAATGTTTTTTTTGGCTTCTTTTAATAAAGATTCTGCCTCAAATTGTATATTATAATCTATTGTCAAATAAAGATCGGCTCCGTCTAAAGAGCCCATAGCATCCTGAGAAAAAATTAAATCCAATCCTTTTTTTTCTTCTTTAATTCCCGGTTTTCCTTCCAGATCTTGTTCATAATATCCCTCAAGCCCGTACTGGCCCTTTCCCTCTCCGCCCAAAAAACCGACAACCTGCGAAGCCAGGGTTTCTTGCGGATAATATCTTGCAGGAGTCCTTTCCCAATATAGGCCTTTTAGATTTAAGCTTTTAATTTTTTCAACGTCTTCCTGGGAAACTCCCCTTTTTATTGCTGTATAAGAAGTTTGGCCTTCTAATTTTGAAAATACAGACTCGGGTGTTCCGCCAATAATTTCCGCCAAATTTTTTACAAAAATATCTTTGTCTTCAATTTCGGCTGGCATTGCAGAAATCACAAAGGTGTCTCTATTTATTGCCAAGCTCTTGGTTTCGCCCGTTCCCTCCGCCCCCTTATTTTCCTGGCTGTTTGCAAAAAAAATCTGGCCCCGAAAGCCATTTATTTCGCGAAACCCCGCCTGCTGGCCCAGCGCCTGCGACTGATAAAATTTATGACTCAATACTTGGAGATAAAATAAGCGGACAATACAGCCGGCCCCGAAAATAAAAATGAATATTAAAATTAAATTGAGCCGCCAATTCTTCATTTTGCTTTTGCCAAAGAAGCGTCTAAAATCTGGATATATTTTACCGACGTTGTTTTTTCAAAATTCAAATCTTGCGCCTTCTTTCCAATTGTTTCTAAAAAACCTGTCTTGGCAAAACTCACCTCCAAATTTTTGTTGTCCTGCGAAAGAGCTTCTATTTGATTGTTGTAATTTCTAACCAGATATGTTCCGCCTGTAAGTTCGTTAATCAAAAATGCATAAAGAATAAGCAAAGAGCAAACCATAAAAAATCCTGCCATACAGACCATTTTCCAGTTAAAATTTATAGCTAATGTTGTCATATTTTTATAGCGGCTCTCAGTTTTGCCGAACGCGAACGAGAATTTGTTTTTATTTCCCCGGGCGAAGCAATCACTGGCTTTTTAGTTAATATTTTTACTTGGCTCGCCGTAGCTTTAGCGGAGGCGGCTTGCCTGAAAAAGTTTTTTACAATTCTGTCCTCTAACGAATGAAAAGATATTGCAACTAATCTTCCGCCGGACGGCAAAACTGAAACTGCATCGGGAAGGACTTTTTCTAAATTGTTTAATTCGTCATTTACCGCAATTCTTAATGCCTGGAATGTCCTTGTGGCATAATGAATTTTACCCCTCCAATATTGCGAAGGCGTTGCGTCTTTGATTATTTCTATGAGCTCAAATGTAGTTTTAATCCTCCCCTGTTTTCTTTGCTCTGTAATATTTTTCGCAATTTTTTTTGAAAATTTTTCTTCCCCGTATTCCCGTAAAATTTCTTCCAGTTTATTTTCTGGCCATTCGTTTATAATTTTTTCTGCTGTAAAATATCCGGCCTCGTCGTTGTACCGCATGTCCAGTCCCTGATCTAATTTGAAAGAAAATCCTTTTTGAGTGCCTTCTAATTGGGCAGATGACATTCCCAAATCAAGCAATATTCCGTTTACAGGCCCAAAACTTTTTCTTTCAACAATTTCTTTTAAATTTACATAAGAATCATTTATTAAAATTGCCCTTGCGCTAAATTGCGCCAGTTGCAATTTACATTTTTCAATCTGCTGGGGATCTAAATCAATTCCTAAAACCTTTCCGCCAGGGCCTGTTTTTTCTAAAAGAACTTCTGCGTGGCCGCCCTCGCCAACAGTGCAGTCAATGAAATTTTCATTGGGCTTTGGGTTTAAATATTCTAAAACCTCTTTTTTAAGAACCGGAATGTGAATCATATTTATATTCCAAGAGGTCCTAATTTTGAAACAATTTCCTCAATTCCCTTTTCTGCTTCTTTATTATAAGCATCCCATTTTTCAGAATCCCAAATTTCCAACCTGTTAGATAATCCGCAAACAATCACATCTTTTTTTAAACCTCCATAATTTTTTAAATAATCGGGAACAAGTATTCTGCCAAGCTTGTCTAAAACAACTTCCATTGCGCTGGCTAATATGGACCTGGTAAAAGATCTGGCTTCGGGAGCTGAAATTGGCAAATTGCTTAGTTTTTCAGATATAACCTGCCACTCTTTTTCCGTGTAAATAACCAGGCATTTTTCGATTCCTTTTGTTATAATCACTTTGTCGCCTAACTCTCCTCTAAATTTTGCAGGCAAAGCCAGGCGCTTTTTGTTATCAATGGTATGTTTATATTGACCTATTAGCATATTAGTTATTCACAGCTTTCTTGAGTTTTCCCACAGTTATCCACATATTCCCACTTCTACTTATTTATACTCCATTTTATAACATGCGGTCAACACTTTGCCCCAAAACCTTATTTTAGTCGTAAAATAAGGTTTTTATCCCCTACTTATCCACAGTTGAATTTCAGACTATTGTCGCACAATAAAAATTCTGTAAAAAAAGAACCCTTAAGGCTTCTCATAGAGAAGGGGTTCATACCTTTGGTGAGCTATGTGCGATGTTGACTCATGGCAGCATCCAATTCCAATCTACCGATAAGTCGCTTGAGTGCGACATTCTTTCGCACATCGCGCGACTCGGTGAGATCAGGATAAGTCTTCGCAGCAATCTTCCATGCCCGACGTCGAAGTTTATAGAAGATCATATACATGTGCACAAGTTTGTGCACCAGATCTCTAGTCCGCTGAAGTCGAACTCCTTTTCGAGAAGAACGACAACCAACGACACGAAGCTGGTAACCCACTTTCCAAAGTGGACGGCCACACGGATAGAAGTCGACACGTGAGCATCTACCATAATCGAATTCCTTGTTTGGCTTTTGGCGGCGTAGCCTTTATATGCCCCGCGGAACTTCCCCACAGAATTACGCTCCGATTAAGGCCGGAGATACCTGTACTATATTAAGTATAGCATATATAAAAAACCATGTCAATAGTTGACAATGGTTAGTTAATAGTATATACTTTAGATAATGTCCTTACAATCCAGTCCCTATAAGAGGAGAAAATGAAAGAAACCGAAAATCCGGTTTCTGACGAATTGAGGGAGTCAATCCTTGCAGTTTTGAGAAATCGGATGAAAACCGAGGGAAAAAAAAGGGGGGTAGTAAACATTAGATCCGGCCCGAATCTAGGAGAGATAGTCTATGTTATGCGGGAAATGAACATTTCCTGCATGGCGTCAGAAGACAGTGCTTACTTCTATCTTGACTGGCCGTCTGGCCGGAGACACAGAGCCCTGAAAGACAAGTTTCTTTCCGAGCTGTCAACTAAGCTTGCTTGAAAAAGCGAGCGGCCGTTCCTTGCGAGGAACGGCCATTTTTTTATTTAGCGCGTTATTTCCACTCCTCCTCTAACGCCTTTTTTACTGAATCTAATATTTTTTTCCTTCTTGGGTTAGTTTTGCAATATGGTTCAAAAACACTAATTTGTCCCAACATTTGATCTATTATTTTCTTCTTTTCTCTGATAAGTAAATCATGCGGCAAGCTTTCCGCCACTCACTGCCCATTTGCATCTGCGCCATCGCAATAATCTTTCCAGTCGTCTGGATGCAATCGTATAACAAACCTCAATGCCTCAACATCTTCTTCTGTTTCGGGAATTTTTATATAAGTAAAAGGATTTCTTTCCATGCTTTTTACTTTTCCTAAAACCGTCCTTTCATCGCCAGTTGTAAAATCTGGCGCAAGCAAACTTCCTGCATATTTTATTCCAGCATCAATGCCTTTTTTATCATCCCCTTTTTCTGATTTCTCTGTCTGCCAAACTTCATTGGCCTCATCAAATGAATCTTCAAAAAATTCTATTGCTCTTGCTTCTACACGATGGCCAAGAGGCTGATCGCGATTAGGTTCTCGTTCAAAATTTTGTGCCATATTTTTTATTTATTTTAATTTTTTTCGACTCCGTCTAAATAACTGTGGTAATGTTTTTGCGTACGCATAATCATTATACACCTTATATATTATAAGCTTTTTTAATTCTTTCTAATAAAAATTCGTCTTCGATTCTTTCTGCGGTAAAAAATTGGATTTGTTTATTATTTAAGCCAAAAAAATCTTTTAAAATTTTAATTTCATTTTTACATTCGAACGGATGGAGCCAGACACTTTTTTGCGATGAATAAAATCCTAACTCCTTTAATTTATACCGAAACGCATTTCTTTTGGCTCTTTGTTTGTCTGGAATATCAAAGGCAACAATTCTAATTTTTCCGTCCCACTTCTTTGGTTTATTAATTTTAAGCTCTAAAACTTTATATCTTTTCATCATTTTTATCCCCTTTTCTGTCGGTATAATTTTAATATCAAAACCTTTTTCTTCAATATCAATAAATCTTTTCTTCTTTAAATAATAAAAAGCGCTTCTAAATTTTTTGTAATTGCTTTTATTTTTATATCTCAATTCTCTGGCTACAATTTTTGCCAGGCGAGTAAGAAAAAATGGCGAAGTGGCGGCAATAGAAACCATGCCGGCCAAAACCAAATAAGCCAATATTTTTCTAGAAAAATCGCTTTTCATCTCAATTTAAAGTGTATAATGTTTTTGCGTACGCACAATTATTATACACTATAATATTTAAATAAATTAAAAATTGATTATACTTATTCTGGATTAATAATTATTTCAAAGGTTTCGGGGTCAATTTCTATTTTGTCTGATTTTTGAATTTTGTCTGCTATTAAAGCTTCTGCCACAGCGTTTTCAACTTTATCTTGAATTACCCTTCGCATTTCTCTTGCGCCAAACTCGGGTTTGTAAGATAATTCAACAATTTTTTCTTTAAGAGATTCTGTAATTTCAAATTCAATTTCTTTTTCTTCAAGATTCTTTTTCAAACTGCCAAGCATTAAATTTGCAATATTTAAAAGATTTTCTTTTGTCAGCGGATTAAATATTACACTTGCATCAAAGCGGTTTATAAATTCCGGCTTGAATATTTTATTTTTAATTAAAAAATCTATTAATTTTTGTTTGTCTAATTTTTGGCCGGTTTCAACTTGTTTAAATATTATTTCGGCGCCCGCGTTTGAAGTGCAAATAATTATTGTGTTTGTAAAAAGCGCTTTCCTTCCCTGCCCGTCTGTAATATAACCTTCGTCAAAAACTTGCAAAAACAAATTTAAAATATTTTTGTGGGCTTTTTCAATTTCGTCCAGTAAAATTAATGAAAAAGGGTTTTCTCTAACCGGTGTTGTGAGAAGCCCTTGTTGTTCTACAGGAGACACCGCTCCAATCAACCGCGGAATGTCTGAAATTCTCTGGAATTCAGACATATCAATTCTTATCATTTTTGACTCATTGCCAAAATAAATTTGAGCCAGCGCTTTTGAAGTTTCTGTTTTTCCAACGCCGGTAGGCCCCAAAAATAAAAATGCTCCCATTGGCCGCTTTTTACTGGCAATGCCCGCTCTAGCCCTTCTTATTGCATCAGAAATTTCTTTTACGGCTTCCGATTGATTTACAATTCTTTGATGGATTAAATTTTCCAAATTCAGCAAAACTTCTTTTTCTTTAAATTCCATTTTGCCAACCGGAATTTCTGTTTTATCAGAAATTATTTTTGCCACATCATGCGGCATAACAACCTTTTCTTTTTGCGACACAGCATAAACAACTACTTCGTCTAAAACATCTAAAGCTTTTTTAGGAAACGGAATGCTTGGAAAATAACGCCCGGCTAAATTTACTATTTCTCTTATTGAAGGATACAATATTAAAATTTTGTGCTTTTGCTCAAGTTCTAACGCAAAATTTTGCAAAATTCTAATTGTTTCAAGCTCTGAAACTTCGGGCACCTCAATTTTTCTGAAGTACTGCAAAAAAGATGAATTCTGTTCAATTTTCTGGTGAAGGCCTTCGTAGGTTGTAATTCCTATAAACTGAAAATTTTTCATTGGCAAATATTTAGAGAGAATTTTTCTGATAGTATCAATATGTTCATGAATCTCGTCAATAACTAAAATAACATTTCCGGCAGCCAGCGCTTCCTGAAAAATTCTGTCCAAAACGGTTTCCATTTTTTCCACGTCCTGAATTTGGGAAAGCAACGCAACCATATCAAGCTCAACAACCCTTTTGTTATTTAATTCGGGCAAATTGGCTCCAAAATAGCATCTCTGGGCTATTGCCTGCACAATGCTTTTTCTTCCAACGCCGGGCTCGCCAACCAGCAAAACATTACTCAAGCTATCGCGGGCTAAAACCATTTCAGACTGCTCTATTTCTTTTTGGTTCCCTATTATTTCTTTAAATGTCCATTTTGAAACAATATTTCTCCAATCAATTGAATACTGGTCAAGCGCTACAGTGAACCCCGATGCCCAATCTTTTCCCAAAGATCCGTTTTTTGACAAACTTTCATACGTCCAGAATTTTTTATACTGGCTCAAAGTATTTTCAACAGAGTCCAGCCACAATGTTATATTTTCAACATCTTTTTCTTTTAAATCGGCTGAAACCAAAACTTTTTTAAAAAATTCATCATGCCTTGCCAGCGCAACCAAAATTTCTTTTTCACCAATTGATTTTTTCCCCCTTTCAACGCAAACTTTTGCGGCTTCTAAGATTATGTTTTCAAAATCGCCTGAAAAAGTTTCCGAGCTTTGGGGCTGCCTTCGATTTTTTTCAATGCAATTTTTTAAATCATCTTGAAGTTTTTTTACATCCAAGCCCAACCTGTAACAAATTAGTTTTATATCCTTTTCATTTTTTATTGCAGAATAAAAAAGCGGCGTTGAATTAATTTCCGTAATTTTTCTTTTCCTGCAAAATTTTATTGCGCCCTCAGCTGTTTTACACGCCTCAAAACTTAAAAATTCGGCTAAATTATAATCTGCCGGCTGGCGGACAGCATCTGATAAATTTGCGCCATATTCCTGCAAATCTGCAGATTTTAATTTTAATCTGGAAAATAAAGATAATTCCCAAAACAGCAAAAAAAGCGTGAAAGAAGCAACAGATAGTTGCAAAGCCAGCATTCCTGAAAAAGAATTTAGCAAAGAAAGCGCAATAAGCAGAAAGGAAAAAACAAACAAATATAAAAAAGCCTTTTCTAAAAATTCCGCAAACCTGAAAATAAAAAATCTTTCTGTTTTTACCGCCCGGTATACCGATGTTTTTTTGATATCAAACTCCATAAATGCTTATGTTGAAAAAACTATTAAAAATCCTGAAATTATAATCAGTGGAATAAATAACCAAAATAAAATAACTAAAATTCCGGATATAAAAATAAAAATCTGAAAAATGATCCCGATTACAATTAAAATAACTCTGCAAATAGCTCCTAAAACCCGCGAAAAAAAGTTAGAAATCAAGGTATTAAAAAATTCAATAATATCAAAACCTTTCGGATACATCCATTTGTATCTTCTCCAAGGAGAAAAAAGCGTTTTGAAAAGCAGGGGGATTGAGAAATAATTTGAGCCGAATTTCAAATAATTTTTCCAAACAGAAAACAAAAATTTGGGCATTTCATAAAAATGCCACAAAAACCATAAAGTTATAATATTCCGCTCTCCGGCTTGTTCCATTTATTTTTTTACAACTTTACTAATTTTATACCAATTCCAGCTATTGCGCCACCTCCCAAAATAAAAATACTGGCTAGAATAGACCAGCTCGCCAAATTTAAAATTTTTGTAATTGCATCTGGGGGCAATATCTGGCCCATTTGCTGCTTTACGGCATTATTTATCTGATTTTGCACATCTAACGCGTTGCCATTGCCTGTTGCTAGCGGCAGCTGGGTTTTGAACATTAAGGGAGCCGAAGCCTTGTCATTAAAAATGTTGTAAGATTGCCAGAGCGTCAACCCAATTAACGCCAGACCCAAAGTTAACAAAACATAACCTAAAATTTTATTTGTAATCATAATTTTAAAATTAATAATTATTTAAAATTTCGTTTTTAATATCTTCGGGAACCGGAATTTCCTCGCCGGGTTTGGAAACGCCAGGATACCTCCAAGCGCTGATTATTTTTCTAAAATCTTTAATGTCTTTATACATTAGCCAAATTTCTCCGGGAGCCCGCTTTGGCTTCTGCCAGGCTTTGGCCAAGGTTATTTGCTTTGCCTTAAAAAATATTTTATTAGTTTTCATCACAGCCATTGTGCCCGGAACAATTCCTTTTTCTTTTCTTTCGGGCCTGCGTAAAATTCCCAGCAATTTTTGTTTTGAAAACCCGTACTGCCTCATTTTTATTTTTGAGTGTTCTGTCCAAAAAAGTTTTCTAAAAATTTGCGCCATGTTGTGGGCATTATAGGAATCGGACCTATGGCCTTTCCGATGTGAACGGAACGCTCTGCCGCTGAGCTAAATGCCCATTTAATAATTTTACCATTTTTATATTAAAAAACACAAGAAAAAATCACATTCCGCTGCGAGAATGTGATCTAAATTTTGGCCTATTCGCCGGGAAAGCCTATCACTTTGATTTTTTGGTATTTTTTGAAAGCCCGTTTTTTTTCTGCAACGCGATTTTCGTAGGTTAAGACAAAAATTTTGTCAAAACCATGGTAAGCGGTCAGAATATAAACATCGCCATTAATGTGGCAAAGCACAGTGCCTATTTCCAGCACCGGAATTACCACGGTGGCCATTACGCCCCTTGTTGCCAACAAATCCTGAATTTTTTCCTGATTTTCTTCCAGCGCATCTCTGGCCAGCTGGGATTCTTTGAAACTCTCTGTTTCTCTACCCAGAAGGCCATGTTTTGCAACTTTAAAGCCCGCTCTTTGGAAGGCTTCATTTATCTGCGTGCCGCCGCCCACAAGAATTACTGTGAAATATTCTGCTGAGAGTTTTCTTATCCACTCAAGAACATCTTCTCTCGCGCACAAATCTCCCGAAACTTTAACAAGCGCTGTCTGCCTTCCCATTATGTTCTCCTTGATTTTTGCCGTTTCTTCATTATTCTTCCGGCCTTGAATCGTCGCATTCGCTTGAGCAATTCAAAATTGTAAAAGTCAGATGCCTGCCTTACAAGGCCCATGACTGCAATGCCAACGCAGATTAAAAATATTCCGCTTAGCATTCCATTTGGTTTTATGTTGTAAGTTACTACTCCGCATATGCAGAGCATAACCCCAAACATATATGCAAAAAAAGCAACTACAAATCCTCTAAACTCTCTTCTGCGGGTCATAAGTTTTCTCCTTTCAAATTTCGTTTTCATCAAGGCAGTTCCACAGTTTCAGAAAAACTGCGGTGATGTCACAGGTAAACGCCAGAACGCACACAGCCATTAAGAAGGCTCCGGCCATTGTCTTGCCCTCCATGAATTGTAAACGAACATTCAAAGTGCCCTCACTGAGACTCGAACTCAGAACCAATTCCTTAAAAGGGAACTGCTCTACCAATTGAGCTATGAGGGCGTAAATTACAATCCTTCTTCTTTTAATTTATCTAATAATTCTTTTTGCTTTCGTGATAATTTTTTTGGCGTTTTTACTTTCAGTTCAACATACAAATTCCCCCTGCCATATCCGCCAAAATGAGGAACTCCTTTTCCGGAAATGCGCAAAACCTTTCCCGACTCTGTGCCCGGCGGAACAGACAAAATAAGTTTTGTTTTTTCTAATGTGTCAATTTCGGTTTCATCTCCCAGAGCCGCCTGTGAAAAATTTATTGATACTAAAGTGTGTAAATCGTCTCCCCTTCTTTCAAAAACCAAATGTTTTTTTACGAATATTCTTGCATATAAATCTCCTGCCTTTCCGCCTTTTCTGCCGGCCTCTCCTCTTCCTTCAATTTTTATTATTTGCTCTGTATCAACGCCGGCCGGAATAACAACATCAATTTTATCTTCTGCTTTTACCCTGCCCTCTCCTTTGCAAACATTGCATGGCTTTTCTGGTTTAGTTCCCTCGCCTTGACATTCCGGGCAAACTGCAAAAGTTGTGTAAGATCCGAAAATGGTTTTCTTAATTTGCTGAACCTGGCCGGCTCCCCTGCAAGAAAAACATTCTTTAATTTTGGTTGCGGGCTCCGCTCCATTTCCGTTGCATCTGTGGCAAACAACAAATTTATTTAAAGTAATCTTCTCAATTGTTTGCTTTAAAATTTGTTCCAATAAAATTTCAATATCAACCTGAATGTTTTTTCCTTTTTTAAAATCTTTTTTTGCCGTTCTTTGTCCGCCAAAATTAAAAAATTCTTCAAAAACATCTCCGATGTCGCCAAAATCAAATTCAACTTCCTGGTTGCCTTGGCCTCTGTTTCCCCACGCCCAATTGAATCCTTGGTCGCCTCCCGGCATTCCATTTTCAAAAACTCTGCCAAACTGGTCATATTGCGCCCGTTTTTCTTTATCTGAAAGCACCTGGTAGGCTTCATTTATTTCCTTAAACTTTTTTTCATCTCCGCCTTTGTCGGGGTGGTATTTGTGCGCCAGCTTATGAAATGCTTTTTTTATTTCGTCTTGAGAGGCGCTTTTTTGCACCCCCAAAACCTCATAATAATCCATTATTGTTTTTCTTTATAATTACCTTCTTCGGCATTATTATTTCCTTCTTTTTTTGGTTTTTCTTCTTTTGGGGCTTGTTTATACAATTCTGCTCCCACTTTTTGTACGGCTTCCGACAATTCCTGGGTTTTTAATTTAATTTCCTCTATATTATCACCTTTTAAGGCTTCTTTCAAGACGCCAATTTTATCTTTTACCTCGCCGAAGCTTTTAGCGAAGGTGGGTTCACTGGCTTTTGCTTCATTTTCTTTTAAGGTTTTTTCACAGGTGTAAACCAAGGCATCGGCAATATTTTTTATTTCAATTATTTCTTGTTTCTTTTTATCTTCTTCTGCATGAATCTCTGCTTCTTTTTTCATTTTTTCAACTTCCTCTTTTGAAATTCCGGCTGACCCTTCAATTTTAATTGACTGGATTTTTCCGCTTGCTTTATCTTTTGCCGAAACATTTAAAATTCCGTTGGCATCAATATCAAAAGAAACTTCAACCTGCGGAATTCCCCGGGGAGCCGGCGGTATGCCGTCTAAAATAAACTTTCCCAAAGTTTTGTTGTCTTGCGCCATTGGCCGCTCGCCCTGCAACACATGAATTTCAACCTGCGTCTGGTTATCTGCTGCAGTTGAAAACACCTGCGTTTTTGCGGTTGGCACGGTTGTGTTTTTAGAAATTAAAATTGTATCTACTCCGCCAAAAGTTTCAATTCCCAATGAAAGCGGAGTAACGTCCAGCAATAATACATCTCTGACATTTCCTTGCATTATTCCGCCCTGAACCGCGGCCCCAATTGCCACAACTTCGTCAGGATTTACTTCTTTATTTGGCTCTTTGCCAAAAAGTTTTTTTACCTCTTCCTGCATTTTTGGCATTCTGGTCTGGCCTCCCACCAAAACTATTTCATCAATTTGAGATGCCTGTAAATTGGCCTCCTTTAAAGTGTTTTTTACCAGCTCAATAGATTTATCAATGTAATCTTGAACCATGCTTTCCAAATTTGCGCGGGTCAATTTTAACAACAAATGTTTTGGCCCGTTTTGGTCTGAAGTTATAAAAGGCAAATTTACTTCTGTTTCCAAACTTGAAGACAATTCAATTTTTGCTTTTTCTGCGGCTTCTTTAATTCTCTGCAAAGCCAAATTATCTTTTTGCAAATCAACTCCGTTGTCTTTTTTAAATTCGGCAACAACCCAATTCATAATTCTCTGATCAAAATCGTCTCCGCCCAAATGCGTGTCTCCACCGGTCGCCTTCACTTCCACGGTATCAGCTCCCACATCTAAAATTGAAATATCAAAAGTTCCTCCGCCAAAATCATAAACAACAATTTTTTCATCTTTCTTTTTGTTTAATCCGTAAGCCAGGGCCGCGGCCGTTGGTTCGTTAATAACTCTTTTTACGTCAAAGCCGGCAATTTCTCCGGCAATTTTTGTTGCTTTTCTTTGAGAATCGTCAAAATATGCCGGACAGGTAATAATTGCTTCGGTAATTGTTTCGCCAAGTTTGGCTTCGGCGTCGGCTTTTAATTTTTGCAAAATCATTGCCGAAATTTCTGCCGGATTTAACCACTTATCTCCCATTTTAACATCTACCCCGCCGTCTGCAGATTTTCTCAATTCATAAGGCAAAAGTTTTTTATCTCTTTGAACTTCTGCGTCAGAAAATTTTCTGCCAATTAATCGCTTTACAGAAAAAATTGTATTGTGCGGATTTGTTACCGCCTGCCTTTTTGCAAGCACGCCAACCACCCTTTCCCCCGACTTTGTAATCGCGACAATAGACGGCGTAGTTCTTGCCCCTTCTTTATTTTCAACAATTTTCGCCTCCCCCGATTCTACCACCGCCATGGCCGAAAATGTTGTCCCTAAATCTATTCCTAAAATTTTGCTCATAATTTTTTATTTTATTTATTTTTATTTAATTATTTTTTATTTCTATATTTAATTTTTTAGCAAATTCAATTTCTTTTTTCATTCCTTCAGAAATTTTGTCTCCGAAAACCCAAACCTCATCGCATAATTTAAGCAATTCCAATCCCATATCCATTCCGATGTTCCTTTCTTCTAAATTATTATCATCTAAGAATTGGGTAAAATAGATATGAGAAGCAATAGGCAAAAAATCCTTTCAAACAAACCTCTCTGCAATACCCTTTGGCTCTTTTGATATTCTCTTCTATATTTCCAGACAAAGGACTGCAGACATACACCTTTTTTATAATTTTTTCCATAATTCTATGTTTTTTTAATTGTCGCACAATAGTCCTGTAGTCCGAACCATGGGACTAAAATGTCGCACAGTAAAATTATCGTTTATTTTTAATTTGAACGATTTGTTCCTTTGTGCCGTAAAATTTCGCATTTTTCGGATTATAGATCCAACGACCACAAAAACATTTTATTTGACTCGCTCCGTCTTTAATTCTAGTTTCAAAAACTTCATAGCGGTATGCTTTCTTGCCGTGCTTTCTCGGTATCCAACACTTACATTTTTTACATAAGACATGTATCATTATATTTTATTAATTCTCATTTATTTTTTAATGTTGAGTTTCATATGCTTGTCTTATTAAGAAAAGGGCATAATTTAACTTTTCTATATTATCAATTTTTATTTCCCTTGATACCGTAAAACCCAAATGAGAAATATCTTTTGCAAATTTCTTTGGATCTTTAAAAGTTTTTTCATTCACTCTTAAACAGCACACCAACCATCTTTTTCTTATATGAATTTCTAAAAAGTTAGTTTTAACGAAGTATTTAATATAATTTGGGGCATAACCTTCTTTAATATCGTCTCCCATTTTTAATACTTCATCCCTTAATTTATCTAATAGTATTTTTCCCTCTTCATCTGCTCTATTTCTATGGTCTTCCAATGTAATAACTTTATTTATTTGTTCTCCTGTATAGCTTTTTTGTTTTTTAAATTGATTAACAATGGGGTCAAGGTGAATATCTAATTCATTTTCGTGGTAGGTATAACTCCAACATTCAATTTCGGTATCTAAATGCTTAATCAAGCTAATATCCCACTGAGAATATTGTTTTGCCACACAAATTAAGCGAATTTTAGACCAGTCGACTTCAATATTTTTTGTGGCTTCATTTTCTTTAACAACCCTTTCAAATTCAAATTTTGTAGGTCTTTGCATTAACCAATCATAATAGAAAACTATTTGATTTAATATTGTATCTTCCTGCCTATGCTTATATTCAATAATACAGGGGTTGCCGTCTTCTGTGATGGCGAGGGTATCAATCTCTCCACTTGGTATTTTATAAAAACTTTTTAAATAAAAACATTGAAAGTGCTGTTTTAAATGTTTTTCAGCATATCTTTGCAATTGGTGTTCTGGGTCTCCGCCCGTAAATTCTTGAGGTTTAATTATCTGCCCTGTTTTTAAATTTATTCTCGCCATAAATTTATTTTTTAATTATTATTTTAATAAATTTTTAACTAAGTTTATTGGTTTTGCTCCCGCAATGTGCATTGGCTCTCTTATGTCTAACTCCTTCATAATCATCGACTGGGTTCTAAACGAAATGCTCATGATTCCTATAACTTTATTGCTCTCCATATCAATTATTGGACAACCACTGTTTCCAGGATTACTTATGGCATCAATAATAAACCAATTTCTGGGGTGCTTTGGGTCAACTCCATCTCGTTTTATATTACTTATAATTCCTTTGTTGACGATGAGTGTTACGCCGAAACCACTATTCATTAGTTGCGCGGCATACGGAAAACCTATAAAATATGTTTCTTGCCCGATTTCCACTTTTTCAGAATCGTCTATGTCTATTTTTGTTAACTTAATGTCTTTTTCTTGGCTTAAATCTAATTTCAAAACAGCGATGTCATCTTTAATGTTTATCTTATCTTTATCTAAAACCAACGGCATCCATTTATAGATTTCTAGATCATCACCTTGCCTTCCAACCATTACATTAGCCTTTAGACTTTCGATTTGCTTCTCGTTTAGCTGATTAAATAAATGTGCCGCAGTTGCTATTTTTCCGTCCTCGGTCACTATAAAACCACTTCCTATTATTGTTATCTGTTGTGGATTTGGAGTAAAACCGATTGCCACAATTGAAGGCTTTGTTTTTTTTATTTTTTCCTGTAAATTTTCCATAATTTATTTTAGTTATTATTTTTAATTTTTATTGACACTGTGCCCGTGACATTCATTGCCCCATTTTCAACTGAAGGAATGTCGTTAGGATTTATTCCGTAGTAATTGTAAAAATTTTGTGTGCCCACATTAATAACACTTTGATTGTTTTGGTCTCCCCTACTATTTATTCTTTGCTTAAAGACCTTATTATCCTTATTACCGGGAAAAAAGCGAGAAAGAATAAGATCTATAATTTTATCAATAAATTTATTTATAATATCAATTGACCACCAGAAATTCATTTCAATTTATTTACTAATTTTAAACTGGTTTTGTTAGTAGTACTAACCGTATTTAATTTGATAATAGGTTGGTGACAATTTTAACAATTTTGTCTTTTTCGGCTGGATTGCTTATAGCAATCAAAAGAGAAAGTGCTGTTAAAGCGTTGTCGTTTATTTTCTTTTCATTATTCTCTTTGTAAAGGTAATTATTTTTATCTAAATAATAAACGAACAAAAACGAGGCAATTCTTTTATTTCCATCAACAAACGGATGGTCTTTTATTATAAAGTATAGCAAATGCGACGCCTTTTCCTCAATACTCGGATAAAGTTCTTTTTTATCAAATGTCTGCAAAATGTTTCCTAAAATTGCCTTTAGCTTATCGCTATTTTCATGACCAAACAAATCGCCAGCTTCTTTTTTAGAAATCAAGTCATTTTTAATTTCCTTGATAATTTCAGCTGACTTTTCGTAATTTAAAACAAATTTCCCTTTGCCGTTTTTTAGCAACGAAACTTTTTCCTTATCGTATTGCTCAAGTAAAGTTAAGGTTTTTGAATAATCTGCCAACAAGCTTAAAATTTCCTGCTCCTGTCCTGCCAGTAATTCGTGTTTTGACTTTTCCTGCAAAAAAGTGATAATGCCCTGCAAATCGTTCAGTTTATTTTTTGTTTCCAGCAAATATTTTTCATTCACAGCATAACCTTTTAGCAAATAATTTTTTAAAACATTTGTAGCCCATCTTCTGAAATGAATTGCTCTCGGAGAATTTGTTCTGTATCCAACTGCTAAAATAACATCTAATCCATAAAAAGTTATTGGTTTGTCGGAACCTGGAATGTGCAAAAAATGCACATTGCTTTTTTGATCAATTTCCTTGTCCTTAAAAATTTTGTTAATGTGTTTAGTGATAACTGAACGTTCTTTTCCGTATAATTTAGCAATTTCGTCTTGCCTCAACCAGACAGTTTCATTCTCCAAGTGCACAGTTAACTCAACCTCATTTTTAGGGGTTTTATAAATAATTATTTCTCCTTTTTTGAATTCCTCTTTTTTCATTTTTTATTTACTAATTTTAACCTTGGCAACTCGTATTACTTTGCCGTGCAAAGTGTAACCGCGCTGCACCTCTTCTGAAACGGTTTCGCCTTCACCCTCAACAGCTTCCATTGTGTTTGGATCAAAAGGCTTGCCCATAACTTCTATTGCTTCAATCCCCTCTTTTTGTAAAAAATCTTCAATCTGTTTTTTAATCTGCTCAAATCCGTTTTTAAATTCTTCGTTGTCTGGAATATGTTTTTCTGCAAGACAAAAATTATCTAAAACCGGCAAAAGCTTTAAAATTAAATCTTCGTTGGCATATTTTACCAAGCTTCCAATTCTTTCCATTTCCTCTTTTTTGTAATTCAAAAAATCAGCGCGCTCTCTTTTCCAGCCGTTAAGGTACTCTTCACAAGAGTTTTTGCATCTTTCTAATTGTTCTTTTAATTTTTGCATTTCGTCTGTGTCTTCGCTTGTCATAATTTTAAATGACTAAATTTTAAATCTAAATTTTGTCGGGGAAATCAGAACAAATATAATCCGCGTTTAAATCTTTTGCTTTTTGAATTTCGCCCGATTCATTTGCCGCAAAAACAAAAACTTTTAAATTATTTTTATGCGCTTTTTCAACAAACTTTTTATCAACGCGGTCAACGGGCACGTTCACAGAATATGCTCCAATTGCTTTTACAAAACTGAAAAACTCTACTGGCGGCATCACATTGCTCAAAACTCCAAGCTTAACATACCATTCTGTAAGCCTCATTTTCCACAATTCGGCATGATGAAAAGATGAAACCAGAAAATCGTCGTAATCCCAACCCTTTTCAATATACTGCTCAATTATTGCCCTAACCGGCATTGCGGTATTTTTTCCTTTTAATTCAATATTTATTTTTATTTTTCTGTCTACTAATTCTAAAACTTCTGTCAAAGTTGGAATTCCCAAACTTTTTAATTCTGTCAAAGTCATATCATCCACTTTGCCATGGCCTTTTGTTGTGCGGTCAACAGCGTCGTCGTGAATTATAACCAGTTCGCCGGATTTACAAAGCCGAACGTCAAACTCAATCATGTCGGCTTTAAGTTCAATTGCCTTTTGAAATGAGCGCAAGGTATTTTCTGGTTCATACCCAGCAGCTCCTCTGTGGCCAACTTTTATTAATTTTTTGTTTTCTTGTGCCATTTGTCTAAAATATTTAATATTTCAAATAAGTTATCATTTTCAAGCGTTTGTATTAAATCTTCCATAAATTTCATTTCCTGCTCCATTTCTTCATGCGCAAACCTAACCTGGCGCGCAATAAAATCTTCAAAAAATTCTTGCCTTTCGCTTTCTAATCTGTCTGCAAAATATTTATAAGCTTTTTGGGTTGGAATTCTGCCGGCCGATGTGTGGGGCTGGGTAATAAAACCTTTCTCGGTTAATTCTTGCAAATCATTTCTTACGGTGGCGGCGCTAACATCTAAATCGGAAACTTTTTTTAAGGCCATAGAACTCACAGGTTCGGCTGTGGTTATATATTCTTTTATCAAAAAATCCAATAATTTTTCCTGCCTCTCTGTAATCATAGGGTTATCTTATAAAATTAGCAGACTCTTGTCAAGAGTGACAACGCTACGGGCAAAAAAAGCGCTGAAAAGCGCTCTAAACGCGGCGAAGCCGCAAGGGTGAATTCTCCCAAAATATAGAAATTAAGGCATTCCGCCCGACCGACCAGTTGGGCCGAAAAAAGTCCAATTCTGTTCTTTTTGCAACGCTGATGAGCAAAACCCATAAGTCATCGCTGGAAAAATGCCTTTCGCGCAATGAAAAATCCATTAAAGAATTCGGTTCCGGTATCATGGCAAAACCCCTTTTATTAGAGAATGTAAATGTCCTAATTTAATTTTATAATTTATAAATTTTGTAGTCAAATTTATCTTATCTGGATTGACTGGGCTGTTACGCTGCCGTCTTGATTTGCTTGGCCTTGAACCATTACTGTTGTGCCAACTGCCAAATCGTTTGTGGTTCCGGTTACAAATTTTCCAACTTCCGTTGCGCTGGAAAAAAATATTATTTTTGAACCGCCGTTCATTAATTTAATTGTTACGCTTTTATCGTCTTTAGAAATTATTTCTCCTGAATTAGCTCCTGCTCCTCCAATTTTATTTCCTCCTCTCCTTTTTCATTTTCAAAGTTAGATAACGGAATAGCTTTTTTCTTTCTTAAATAATCTATACACGTATTTTTGGCAATACTGAAAATCCAAGTTTTAAAGCTTTTATTTTTATCGTATTTTTTAATATTTTTCCAAACTTTAATAAACACCGCCTGGGTAATATCTTCTGCTTCATCGGCATTGCCCACATACTTGAAAACAAACCCGTAAATAGGTTTCAAATATTTTTGGATTAAAATCTCAAGATATTTTTCGTCTCCTTTGAGATAATTTTCTATAATTTTCTTATCTGAAATTTCCATAATTATACTATTATCAGTTAATGCCCAGCAAGTCAACTTCAAATATTAATATTGCGTTGGGAGGAATAAGTCTGCCGGCTCCCTGTGATCCATAGCCCAATTCCGGAGGAATTGTTAATTTTCTTTTTTCGCCAGCTTCCATTCCCAAAACTCCCAGCTCCCACCCTTGTATAACCCTATTTTCTCCCAAAGTAAATTTAAAAGGCGTTCCCCTGTCAATACTTGAATCAAATTTTGTGCCGTTTTCCAATGTGCCAACATAATTTACTGTAACTGTGTCGCCGGTTTTTGCTTCTGCTCCCGCCCCCTCTTTTAATATTTCAACTTTCATGCCTTGAATCATTTTATAATTGACTGAATTATTATTTTTTAAAAAATAAACTCCTGCAATTACAATTATTAATATTATTACAATTATTATAATGTTTTTTTTCTCCATATTTTTTATTTCTCCGGATTATCTGAATTTATTTCTTTTTTAATTTCTTCAAATTCATTTTCAATTTCTTTCAAGCGCTCTTTGCTCAGCTTAATCAACTCAACCGCTTCTTTCACTTTTTCCAATCCCTCTTCAACATCAACTTCTTCTATTTTATCAAACCACTCGGCAATCTCAGACAATTTTTTTAAATTTTTATTTAAATTTTTGGTTTCCGATTTTTCTGCCATATTTTTTATTATTTAATATTTTTAACTTCTGAAGTTATCGTGCCATCCGATACTCTAAGATTAATATCTTCGGCCAATTTTACGTCTCCTATTCTTTTTACTATTTTTCCGTTGCAATTTGCAATACTGTAGCCAAGTTTTAGTTGGCGTTCTGGATTATTAATGCTTATAATTTTTTCTGCATTTTTTATTACTTCATTAACCCTCATCAATAAAGCCTTAAACCCTACAGAATATTTATTGGCATACAGCTTAATATTTGTTTTAATGTTTATTATCCTGTTATGAAATTTTTGAATAGAAATCATTATTTTATTTTCTATTCTTTTGTATTTTTTTTCAATCAAGCTTCCAGCTTCACGCACATTATTGATTGATTTTGCTATCAACAGACTGGTACTTTGCAAAACTTCTGCATAATTATCCAAAATCTGCCTTTCAAATCTTTCCAGATATAAAAACGCTTGGTTCCAAGATTCATTCAATAGGTTTGCAACAGCAGTCGGAGTTGATTCACTTTTATCAGCAGCCAGCGCCACCAACGGAACATCTTTATCGTGTCCAATACCCACAATTACAGGAACAGGAAAACCCGCCACCTCGCGTGCCAACAATTCGTTGTTAAAAGGCATTAAAGATTCCATTGATCCTCCGCCTCTTATTATAATCAGAACATCTACATCCATTTTTCTAAAAGTCTTAATGGACGCTAACAAATCCTCCACAGCTCCCTGCCCCTCAACCCTTGAATCAATCATTTTAATATCAAATCCATATTTTCCTATGTTATTTAAAAAATCATGAATAACCGCTCCTTGTTTTGAGGTTATAACACCTACTTTCTGCGGATATTTTGGAATTTGCCTTTTATTTGCAATATCAAAAATTCCTTCTTTCTCTAATTTTTTCTTTAACTCATCGTATTGTTTTTTTATGTCACCTTCGCCTGCTAACTCAATCGTGTCACAAATAAAAGACAACCTGCCATTTGCCGCATAAACTTCAGGATTTCCCGAGGCCACAATTTTTTTTCCTGACTCTAAAGTTATCCCAAACAGTCTGTATTTTGAACTCCACATTATACAGTTTAACATCGAATCGTCTTTCTCGTCTTTTAATGTAAAATACATATGCCCGCTTGGCCACACCCTTGCCTCGCCCACTTCCCCCACAATTTTCGCTTTTGCGGACTTCAAACCCACATTTAAAAACGCCACAAACTCCGAAATCGAATAAATCTTATCTTTTTCAATTTCCATAATAATTATATTTTATCCTCTTATTACAAATTTTTCAACGCTTCAGACAGGTTTGAAGCGCTAGAATCCAACCGCTCAAACACGACTGAGCGGTTCAATACCGACACAATTGTCGCACAACAAGTGTGTAATAAATGTGCGTACGCAAAAACATTATACACTTTTATACATCAATACACCCGCGCACTAGTGCGCGGGTGTGAATTTAGATAAAAACTATTTTATAATATTTTCGTAAATGAATTTGAATGTTGCCGGCCACCAAAAAGCAAAAGGGTGCGTGGGGGCAAAAACAATTTTCTGCTTTCCATATTTTGACCTTGCCCGCCAGCCGGGAAAAACCATCAAATCAAACGGAGTATACACCGAATAAATATCTATTTTGCTATCTCGCACAAAAGTTTCCAACTCTTTCAATAGTTTGCTGTTTGCCCGCAAATCAACCAAGCCGGGAAGGACCGCCATATTTGCCAGCATACTCCCTGAATGGGGGCTGCACAAGGTAAACAATTTTTTAACATTTTTATTCTTAAAATATTTTAGATATTCTAATGCAATAATTCCCCCTTGGCTGATTGCTATAATATTAATATTTTCTTCTTCTATATTTTCTTCTATGAAATTTGACAAAACTTTTGCCGTTAATTTAAAAGAGGCCAGCCCAAATTTGTTATCATAATCAAATTCGTAGAAATTATTAATTCCTTTTTTCTTCAAATATTTTTTAATTGGCTGATACTGCTTTTTACCAGCGCCAAACCCGTGAATAAATAAAATTGGATCCATTTTAAAATGTTTATTATTTAATTATCTTTGCGCAAAGTCGCAGATGTCTTTAAAGTCGCAGTATTGGCACTGCCAGCCTGGGATGGGCTCAAATTGGCTATTTTTTATTTTTTCAATTTCCTCTATTATCTTTTTCTTTTGCTTCTCTAGCTCCTGCTCTGTGCCCAAAAATGACGCTTTTTTTCCGTCGTCTAAATAATAATATGTAAGTTCTTTTGGTTTTATTTTTAAAACTTCTTCTGCCGCAATCTGGTAAATTAAAAGCTGTTCTTTGTTTTCAAAATCAAGCTTGTCTTTTGACTGCCCGGTCTTATAGTCAATAATTTCAATGCCGTCTTTCCCGTTGTCTATGCGGTCTATCACTCCGAATAATTTATAATCCCCGATTTTTAAATTAAATGGAAGCTCCAACGCCAATGAATTATTTATTTTCAAAATTTCCGGCGGATTTTTGGAAAATTCCTTATAAAAATCTTTTAAAATTTGCTTGCCTTTTTTATGATACTCTTCTTTATTTTTTTTATCGGGATACCATTCGTCAATCCAATTATTTTCGAAAATCTTTTCTAAATCTTTAAAGGACACCCGATGTCCCCCGAAGGACATCGGGTGTCCCCCAGCTTCTCTAAACAAATTTTCCTGATTTGCATTTTTATTTTCATTTACGCTTTTCAAAAATTCGTAAAGAGTATTATGCATTGTTTTTCCAAAAGAAAAAACTGCTTTTCCTCTTACTGGAACCTTCAAAATAAACCCGAATTTGTATTGCAAAGGACATTTTTCAAAAGCAGCCAATTGCGAATAAGAAAAGTGCGAGGGCAGATATTCGGCGGGCAAAATATGCCTGCGAACGGAGGGGTTAGGGATGGGCGAGCCCTGCTGAAAAGCAGGGCGAGTAGGGTGCACGAAGTGAGCAGGCATATTTTGCCCGCTATAACCCATCTCAATTAAAAATCGCGATAATTTTTTTTCACGCTGCCCGCCATAGTCTTTTGCCGATGTAAAATAGAGCTCTTTTTTTGCCCTTGTCATTGCCACATAGCAAATTCTCCTTTCTTCCTGCAAATGTATGTCTCCTTTTGGTTTTATGTCTTTTATCAATTCTTCCGGAAGCTCAATTGGATCTTTTCTTTCAATTGTCGGAAAACGCTTATCAACCATGCTCACCAAAAAAACATACTTAAATTCCAAACCCTTGGCTCCATGAATTGTCATTACTTTTATCATTTCGGGGCCCTGTTCCGGATCAAATTCTAATTTTCCCTCTTCTCCAGATTCCAGCTCCAAATTAATTTTTTCCATGAAGTTTTTCAGAGTTGAATCAAGACTTGATTCTTCAAAACTTTTAATTTTTTTATAAAACTGATTTAACAAATCAACTTTTTCTTCCCCATTATTTTTAACTAAATATTTTAAGTATCCTAAATCCTCTAAAAATGCAACTAAAATTTCAGAAGCTCCTTTTTCTCTTGCCATCAAACTGTGCTTTTTTATCTGGCTTAAAACAAAAGCAATTTTTTCTTGTGTTTTTGGAGAAATTCCGCCAATTAATGGAATTTCTTCCAGCGCCTCAAAAAGCGGCTTTGTTCTTTTGTGGCTGTATTGGGTTATTTTTGCAATATCTAAATCTGAAATTTCCAAAAATGGCAGATTCAAAATTCTATAAACCGCCGAGCCTTCGTGGTAATTGTCTAAAAGCTTAAAATACGAAATAACATCTAAAATAATTGGCTTTGAATAAAGCCCCCTTGAAGCTAAAAACTGATAAGGCAACCCCGCCCTTTCTAACGCTTTAATAAAAGGAATTGCTGAATCGTTTGCTCTTACTAAAATTGCAAAATCATTATAATTTGCTTCTTTGTCTTTTTTAATAATTTCTAAAATCTTTTTAATAACGCTTCCAACTTCCTCGTCTAAATTTTTGGCGTCAATATGTTCTATAACGCCCCCGCCCGAATTCTCGGCAATTAATTTTTTGTCAATTTTATTTATAAACTCCAGCCTGTCTGGATCATTGGCTTTTATAAACTTATGCGACAAATCTAAAATATTTTGAGCAGACCTGTAATTTCTAATTAAAGAAATTTGTTTGACATTTATAAAATCATTTTTAAATTGCACAATGTTTGAAAAACTGGCTCCCCTCCAGCGATAAATTGCCTGATCGTCATCGGCGCAAACAGTTAAATTGTTTTCCGGCTCAGCTAATAATTTTATAACTTCGTACTGCGACCAGTTTGTATCTTGAAATTCATCAACCAAAATATATTTAAATTTTTCGCGGTATTTT
>Ga0210057_1002535_pt1 | contig 26002 bp, 21 predicted proteins | sample CryGeyCG2114_010_2_FD_183968 | JGI IMG/M metagenome (GOLD analysis project Ga0210057, IMG submission 183968) | Groundwater microbial communities from aquifer - Crystal Geyser CG10_big_fil_rev_8/21/14_0.10 (SPAdes) (version 2) | ecosystem: Environmental > Aquatic > Deep subsurface > Groundwater ...
TTTTACTTAAAAAAAGATGGTTGGCATCTAAACGTCACCCAAGGTGGTTTTTAGGCTGATAAAAAAGTTGTCGGAGATCTGTCAGAAAATGGATATGCTGTATAGAAAAATGATTGAGGAGATATTATGGGTTTAGTTCACAATTCACTGAAAAAGATTAAAAATGTTCTATTGCCTCGCGGAGAAGAATTTAGACGCATACCATTTGGCATTATGGCCGGAAATGTGATGAAAATCGATTTTTTCAATCAGTTTCGTCAATATCTGGGAATGTATGAATTTGAGCTCAACCCATATTTTAAAAAATTGGTTAAACCTGGTTATAAGTGTTTTGATGTGGGAGGCAAAGGTGGTTATAGTGCACTCATGCTTTCGAAGTTGTCTCAAGGTGCTGATGTCGTTACCTTTGAATGTGATGATGAGGCAGTAAGAGACTTGAATGAAGTTGTAGGTAAAAATTCCTGGGCGATAAAAGTTGTGAAAGCGTATATATCAGACAAAGTCGATGAAGAGCATAAAACAATAGATTGGGCAAAAGATGAATTTTTCTGCCCTGATTTTATCAAAATTGATATTGAAGGTGCTGAGGTTCTGGCGTTAAAGGGTGCTCATCAGGTACTAACGGAGAGAAAACCTAGCCTGATCATAGAGACTCACGGCCTTGATTTAGAAAATCAGTGTATTGAGATTTTGCAGCGGTATGGCTATCAACCCAAGATTATCGATCAGTCTAAAATGTTTCCAGAAAAGCGCGAAACTTTTTCTCATAATCGTTGGATAGTGTGTGAAGGGAAGCGCTAAGGTCTGAGATCTAAAGAAAAATCATCATAAATCAAGATACTTAGCGTCGCAGTTAGCATCAAAACCATGGCACAATTTAATATTGACTTCATATTATTATATGATAATATCGTAATATGTTCGTTAAACATTGGGGTTGTACATGGATCAAAAAGATATTTTAGAAGCTAAATCAAAAAAGCCACATCTGGGTATGCGAATTGTCACTCTCGCTATTGATTATCCAAAAATGATTACGACTATAATGACTGCCATCACTCTTGTCATTTTGGCGATAGCAGTAGCACCTAATATATGGCCGACGCAATTATCAAGTCTGCACACACTAAGTGTTGATACCGATCCAGAAAATATGCTGCCTGCTGATGAGCCGAATCGGGCCTTTCACGATCAAATGAAAAAAGTTCTTTCGATGCATGAGCTTATAGCAGTAGGAGTAGTTAATAAAAAGTCACCTTATGGCATTTATAATCCTATTACACTTAAAAAAGTCTATGAAATTGCCAAATTTGCAGAGAGCGTTGAAGGGGTTATTTCGGTAGATCTTATGGCGCCATCTTCAGTTGATAATATAAAGCAAGAAGGCCCAGGAACAATTAAGTTTGAGTGGCTTATGCCTGAAATACCCCAAAATCAAGAACAAGTGAATGTGATCAAACAAAAGGTAGATCGGCTTCCCTTCATTAAGGGAACATTATTTTCGGCTGATGATAAGGCCCTGGGAGTTTACATTCCTATTGTTAGTAAAAATATGAGTTCCAGTATCTATGCCGCCTTAAATGAAAAAATAAATGAAATAAATGCTGACGCAACAAATGGAGATGAGTTTCATATAGCTGGACTGCCTGTAGCGGAGGATATTTTTGGCGTTGAAATGTTTAAACAAATGGGCATCTCGGCACCAATATCAATGCTGTTTATTTTTATATTGATGTTGTTATTTTTCAAAAAAATAAAACTGATCATTTCTCCTATGATTGTGGCCATGGTTTCTGTCATTTCTACTATGGGTTTGTTGGTGATTACAGGGCACACCGTCCATATAATGAGCTCCATGATTCCTATTTTCATCATGCCAATAGCCGTTTTAGATGCAGTACATATCCTCTCTGACTTTTTTGATAGACACCATCATTCACAAGATCGTAGGGGAACAATTCTAAAAGTTATGCAGCATTTATTTTTTCCTATGCTTTATACCTCTCTTACCACAATTGCCGGTTTTGCCTCTCTTGCACTGACGCCAAATCCTCCTGTGCAAGTTTTTGGAACATTTGTAGCGCTAGGAGTAGGGCTGGCTTGGATTTGGACCATCTTATTTGTTCCGGCATATGTCATGCTTTTAAGTCCAAAAACATTACAAAACTTTGGCCGAAAAGTTGGCCTAGAGAATGTTGAAACCACGAAATTTGATTTGATGGGAAATATTTTGAGCTCACTAAAAAAAATAACTTACTATCATGCTAAAGCAGTTATTGTCGCAAGTATTGCTTTGGCAGGAATATCATATTACGGAATTACAAAAATTGTGATTAATGATAATCCGACAAGATGGTTTAATGACAAGCATCCGATTCGAGTGGCTGATCGAGAAATGAATCAGCACTTGGCTGGAACATATATGGCATATCTGACTTTACAAAATAATGAAGAAGCAAAAGTAGACGAAGCATTTTTGCAAAAAGTGAAAGCAAAGTTAAATGTTGATGAAAGTATCTCGGGGAAAATGTTAGCTGAATTTATTATTAATGCCGGTAAAGACAGTCAGCGGCAAGAGGATTTCATTCGAAACCTAGAAGGGCAAATCAACAATGTCAGTCAATCCGCCAGTGATTCTGAACGTGAATATTGGGATTCTAAGTTAGATAGTATTGATGAGTATAAACTTGAAGGACAGACGTTTAAAGATCCTCAAATTCTTGCATATATCGAAAAATTACAAGCAGAGATGGATAAAATTTCGACTGTGGGAAAAACTAGCTCTCTGGCCGACCTGGTTAAGACAGTACAGAGAGAGTTGATTGATGGCCGAGACGAAAACTATGTATTGCCGGCAACTCGCAATGGTGTTGGTCAGGCAATATTAAATTATCAAAATGGCCATAGACCTCAAGATTTATGGCACTTTGTAACTCCTGACTTTAAAACCGCCAGTATATGGGTACAACTTAAGTCGGGTGATAATGTAGATATGCAGGAAGTGGTTGATAAAGTGAATGCGTTTTCAAAAGAAAATGAAGGTGCCTTTAAACTTAAGCATCGCTGGTTTGGACTGACATACGTAAATTTGATTTGGCAAGATCAAATGGTAAAAGGAATGCTCGAAGCATTTTTAGGCAGCTTTGTCGTGGTTCTGATTATGATGATTGTTCTATTCCGATCATTCGTGTGGGGCATTTTATCTATGATTCCATTGAGCCTGACAATCCTATTTATTTATGGGTTCATAGGCTTAGTTGGCAAGGACTATGATATGCCAGTTGCAGTGCTTTCTTCTTTAAGCCTTGGACTTGCGGTTGATTATGCAATTCATTTTTTATCACGCGCCAGGGAGATTCATGCTAATAAACCTAATTGGAAAGATGCTCTAGAAGAAATCTTTGAGGAGCCGGCACGCGCCATAATGCGAAATATAATTGTGGTCGGAGTTGGATTTACGCCACTGATTCTGTCGCCACTCATGCCTTATCGTACTGTTGGGTTTTTAATTGCTGCCATACTACTAAGCGCAGGCTTTATAACCCTTCTACTATTGCCTGCAATCATTACGTTATTACAGGGATACCTGTTTAGGCCCCAACCATCCTTAGAAGATAAAGGGAATGTTAAGCCAGGAGGAGTAACCATGACTTCAATCATTATTGCCTTAGGACTACTACTTTCTCAAAATCAAGCTCAGGCAGAAGAAAAATTATCTGTTCAGAGTATTATTGAGAAAACTAATGCTATTGCCTACTATGAAGGTAAAGATGGTGTCGCCCATGTCAACATGGAAATCAAAGATTCCCAAGGGCGCATACGTGATAGAGAGTTTGTAATTTTGAGAAAAAACTTAGTTGTGGGTGGTGATCAAAAATTCTATGTCTACTTCAAAAGACCAAGTGACGTTAAAAAGATGTCATTTCTTGTATGGAAAAAAGGTGAGGGTGATGATGATCGCTGGCTTTATGTTCCGGCCCTCGATCTTGTCAAAAGAATTGCGAGTAGTGATAAAAGAACCAGCTTTGCCGGATCTGATTTTTATTACGAAGATGTGTCTGGACGCGGGATTAAAAATGATAATTACGTTCTAGAAAGCAGTAATGACAAATTCTATACTGTAAAGGGAACGCCGAAGAGGCCAGATGAGGTGGAGTTTTCCTATTATTTAATTCATATTCACAAAAGCAGCTTTCTCCCAATCAAGATAGAATATTTTGATAAAAATAAAAAATCTTATAGGGAATATCAAGCGCTAAAAATTGAGATGATTGAGAGGCATGCTACAGTAACAAAAGCTTCAATGCAGGACAAAAGAACTGGCAGCACGACGACAAATACCATGTCCCGAATTAAGTACGATATAGGGATCTCTGAAAATATATTTTCTGAAAGGTATTTGAGAAATGCGCCTATGGAATATTTGAAATAATAAAATGAGGAACTATGAAACATATCATGACATTGATTCTCATTCTTTTTCAGCTGGCCTTCAAATCTCTGTATGCGCAAGAGTTGCCAAACATGCCAGAAGGGTTGGAACTATTAGAATCGAATAAGTCGCAGACTGTGATGGGGCCTGTTGTCGCTACGAAAAATGATTTTAGCCTGGCGTCTCTGTTTGACCTTAAAGGTTTTGTGGAGACACGTCAGGGGGTTAGAACTCGAAGCGACGAGTTGCAAAAGAAAATGTCAATCAATGAACTTCGTGCAAGTATTGAATTAGAAAAAAATATATCAAATGTGAATACTATTTTTGCCGCTAATTTCATCTATGACGACATAGTTCAAAATGATGATGTCAATCTTCGGACTGGTAAAGGTCCTATCGATTTAAGGCAAGCATCAGTCGCGTATTCTCCTCTCGATAACGTTGATATTAAAGCTGGCCGTCAAATTTTGACATGGGGGACAGGAGATCTGGTTTTTATTAATGATTTATTTCCGAAAGATTGGAATTCGTTCATGCTCGGGCGAAATATGGAGTATTTAAAAGCGCCATCAGACGCTATTAAAGCATCGGCCTACACTGGTTGGGTCAACCTCAATCTTGTCTGGACGCCCATATTTAATCCTGATCGATTGATTGACGGGCAACGCATTTCATATTGGAATCCTGCCACTTCCAGATTTAGTGGGCGAAATCAAGTTTTACAACCACGTCAGCAGGATAGATTTGGAACAGATGATGAGATTGCAATGCGTTTGTCGAAGGTGGTTGGAAGCTACGAGCTGGCATTATATGCTTACGACGGATTTTGGAAAACTCCTCAGGGGCAAACATCTAGTGGTGAGTATTACTATCCCAAGCTTCAAACGGTAGGGGGGAGTGTCCAAGGGCCATTAATGGGCGGGATTTTTCACATTGAGGTTGGTAGCTATCATTCCCAAGAAGACTCCCAAGGTAAAAATCCACTGATTCGAAATAGTGAAAATAGATTTTTAGTTGGTCAAGAAATGGAGTTGTCCACCAATTTTACAATCCACGGACAATATTATTTAGAGCAGATGCGAGACTATCAAGAATATACAAGTTCCCTACCGGCAGGCATATCCGCCAAGAAAAAGGAAAAGCATATGGTGGTGATACGCGCGACCAAGAGGCTTATGAACCAAAACTTAACATTAGAAATGGTGGCATTTTATTCTCCATCTGAAAAAGATAGTCACCTACGTCCACGAATTGAATATAAAGTTGATGATAATTGGACCATAGACACAGGCGCTAATATTTTCTATGGAGAAAAAAAAGATACGACATGGGGGCAGCTTGAGAATGCATCAAATGTCTACGCTGGACTAAGGTACAACTTTTAATAGCGACAAAGGAGTTAGAAATGGAATCTTGTAATGTTGTGACGGTGGAAAGATCTTTAAGAGGAATTGCGGGTGCATTATTACTCGTTTCTTTATTACTAGCAAATTATCACTCGCAGAATTGGTTGTGGTTTACTGCATTCATTGGTGCAAATTTACTTCAATCAGCCTTTAGCAATTGGTGTCCTATGATGTTTGTTTTAAAAAAATTAAAAGTAGGGCAGAGTAAATAATATGAAAATCGATGAACTTAAAAAAAATAGTGAAGAGGTGGCCGATATTCTGAAAACTATTGGCCATCCAAAGCGCTTAATGATTTTATGTTTTCTTTGCCAAGCAGAACATACGGTTAATGAGTTAGAACTTTTGTGCGAGATTAGCCAATCCCAATTATCGCAGTTTCTTAAACGCATGGAGTTGGAGGGGCTTATTTCATCTCGCAAGGAAGGGAAATTCGTAAAATATAAGATCGAAAATTTTAAGGTGGCGGCGCTTATTAACTCATTGTATGGCATTTTTTGTGGCAAAAAGGCGAAATAGAGGATTATTTCCGACTGAATTTCCAGACTAATTGGCCATGACAGGTCAGTCTGACCTGTTGCTCTAAAAAATATCAATAAAGTGCAAAATTTATGACAATATAGACGATACATGTATGTGTATTCCCTAGAATAATGACTAGAAATAAGGCATTTATTTAGGCCTTCGTGGAGAATTCATCTATGAAATGGATTGTGCATAAATTTGGTGGAAGCAGCCTTGGCAGCAGTGAAAAGATCAAACATGTGGCAAGTCTTTATAAGACGTTGCAGGCCAAGGATTCAGATAGTAATTTGGCATTTGTCTTGTCTGCCATGAGTGGCGTGACTGATCAGTTGATTAAAACCATATATCTTGCAGCAGAACATGATCAAGCATACTTGACTTTGCTAGAGCAAATTCAAAATCAGCACATTCAAACCTGCCAGGAATTGGTATCAATTCCGAAAATACAAAAAATTTTTTTCGACCTTTTAGACAAGGATATTAAAGATCTAAAAGATATTCTTCGGGCCATATGGCTTAGTAAAACCTACTCCGAAGTAAACATTGAACTTATTTCAGGGCATGGTGAGTTATGGTCGACGTGGCTATTTCACTTATATCTTGAATCGATTTCGACTAAGTCCGTACGCATTGATGCTCGAGATGTTTTGTTCATTCAAAATTTAAATACGGGGCCAGCCGTCGATTGGAATAAATCCAGTCAAAAACTTTTGGGTTTCATTGATCAGGAAAAGGTTGGGACTGCTCCACTGGTAATTACCGGCTACATCGCCTCGACAAACGAAGGCATACCGACGACGTTAAAAAGAAATGGTAGTGATTATAGCGCTTCAATTTTCGGTTCACTTTTAGATGCTAAAAGTATTCATATATGGACAGATGTTGATGGTGTCATGAGCGCAGATCCACGTTTGGTACCTGACGCCGTTGTTTTAGAGGAAGTTACCTATCGTGAAGCTTTGGAGCTTGCCTATTTTGGGGCGAAAGTTTTACATCCATCTACCATGGTGCCTGCAATGCAAAAAGACATTCCACTATGGATTCACAATACATTTCGACCAGAAATACCAGGCACAAGAATTCATCACCCAAGCATAAGAGAAAAAAATACTCTTGATAAACACATGGTAAAGGGTTTGGCCTCAATTGACTCAATTGCCCTGATTAATCTCGAAGGCGCAGGAATGATTGGTGTTCCCGGTATTTCTGAAAAATTATTTTCGGCACTTCGTTCGGCCGGAATTTCAATTATCATGATTTCCCAGGCCAGTTCCGAGTACTCAATATGCGTAGCTGTGGTTAAGCAATATGCGGATAGAGCGCAGCAGGTTGTTGAAGAGGCCTTTACCAGAGAAATTTCTGAGGGACATGTCCAGTCGGTAAAGTTAGTACCTGATTGTTGCATCATCGCGGCAGTAGGGGATTGCATGGCCGAACATCAAGGAGTTTCGGCAACATTTTTTTCGGCCTTGGCTGCCGCAGGTGTCAATATTCGAATGATAGCCCAAGGAAGTTCTGAGAGAAATATTTCGGTTGTTATTGATCAAGCAAATTTGAGGAGAGGCCTTCAGGCAGTTCATGCAGCATTTTACTTATCAAGGCAAACCATCTCTGTTGGCATTGTAGGAATCGGACTGATAGGCAAGACTCTACTGTCACAGCTGAATGAACAGATCGAAATATTAAAGAAAGATTTCAATATTGATCTTCGCGTAAGAGCTCTTTCTAACTCAAGCACGATGCTTTTACAGGATAAAATTTTGCTTGATGATTGGCATGAGCAATTTAAAAAGAGCAAACAAAAAAATAACCTTGAAGAGTTGACTTTGCATTTACAAGCAGACCACATACCTCATTCGGTCGTCATTGACTGTACTTCCAGCCAGGATGTGGCTGAGTATTACCACGAGTGGTTTAAGCGAGGGATTCATGTCATTACTCCAAATAAGAAAGCAGGATCTGGCGATTGGGAAAACTATTCTCAGTTAAAAAGAGACTTAATCCAAGGACCATCCACCAATCTATTGAATAGAAATATTCATTACTTTTACGAAACCACCGTCGGTGCAGGTTTGCCTGTCATTTCAACCTTGCGTGATTTGATTAAAACAGGTGATCAAATTCTTGAGATACAGGGTATATTTTCCGGCACTTTGTCATATATTTTCAACGAATTTGGACCGCAAAAATCCTTCTCATCAATAGTCATTGAAGCTAAAAACAAGGGATACACAGAACCTGATCCTCGTGATGATCTTTCAGGATTAGATGTAACTAGAAAATTAATTATTCTTGGGCGAGAAATGGGACTTGCTGTTCATATCGCAAATGTACCAACGCAAAGTTTAATTCCTGAAGAATTGGCAAACATCCCTGACGTTCAAGGATTTTTGCATGGTCTGCCTTCGTATGATAAAAAAATGAGTGAACTTGTATCTAGGGCAGACAAAAATGGCGAGGTCATTCGCTATGTGGGATCAATTAATTCGCAAGGTGAATGTCAGGTGGGATTAAAAAATTTCAAAAAGGATCACCCATTTGCAAATTTAAATGGTAGCGAAAATATTATTTCTTTCAGAACGAGAAGGTATAACCAGTATCCTCTAATTATAAGAGGCCCTGGAGCTGGAGCGGAAGTTACAGCAGGTGGTGTCTTTGCTGATTTGCTTAGATTGGCTGACTTGTTAGGAGCTTGATGTGGGGAAAGAATCTGCTAATAGAAAAGTATCTGCTTTTGCCCCTGCCAGCATCGGCAATGTTGCGGTAGGTTTTGATATTTTGGGTCTGGCCTTGCCCATGCTTGGGGATATTGTCGAAGTTTCTATCTCTAGCGCTGGTGTAACAATTGAAGAGATTACAGGACTTGAAGTTCCACTTCCATCTAATCCAGAAAAAAATACAGCTGGTAAAGCACTCATCGAGATGATCAAGGGTGAGAAACTAGACTTTGGATTTTCAATCAAGATAAAGAAGGGAATCCCTCTGGGATCAGGCATGGGGGGCTCCGCGGCCTCTGCCGTAGCGGCGGTTGTTGCTGCTAATGAATTTTTAACACGTAAATTAAATAAAGAAGAACTATTTAATTATGCCGTACAGGGCGAAGCGGTTGCTAGTGGCGTGGCACATGGTGATAATGTGGCACCCGCGCTATTTGGTGGTATAACTTTGTGCCTGAAGCAAAATTTGGATCGCTGGAAAGTAGTTGAATTGCCTTATCCCAAGGATATTTACTGTACAATACTTCATCCTCATATTGTTGTGGAAACAAAAATGGCAAGGGCCATTTTACAAAAGGATATTGCCTTAAGTAAGCATATCGAGCAGTCATCTCACCTCGCATCGTTTTTGGTTGGCCTGTATAATGGCGATTGGGATTTATTACAGGGATCAGTAAGAGATGTAATTATTGAACCTCAAAGGTCTTCACTCATTCCACATTTTGACCTTTTTAAAAAAGTTGCCTGGGATACTGGCTGCTTGGGCTTCTCTATTTCAGGTGCCGGGCCAAGTGTATTTGCTCTCAGTCAAGGCCAAACTACGGCAAAATCACTTTTGGAAAAATGGCAGGCTCTTAAGCAAAAACTAAGTTATAATTTTGACCTATGGAGTTGTGAAATAGATTGTTGTGGCGCCAGACTTATGGATGTTAATGATTAGGACTAGGGCATGAAGTATATTAGTACCAGAACAAAAAAAAACGAATTTTCACTTAGCGTCGCTCTTTCGATGGGAGTGGCGCCGGATGGTGGTCTATTTGTGCCCAAGGCCTTGTCTAAATTGAAAATAGAAAATTTTAAAAATAAGAAAGGCTATCACGAAATTGCCTATACTTTACTTGAGGAATTCTTTAAGGATGATCCGCTTTCAAGTGAATTAAATACCATTTGCCAATCAGCATTTAATTTTCCTATTCCGCTTACGAAGCTTGATGAAGAAACGCATTTATTAGAATTATACCATGGTCCGACTGCCGCATTTAAGGATGTCGGGGCCAGATTTTTGGCCGAATGCTTTGCTCGAATTGAGCAAGATCGTACCATATTGGTTGCTACATCAGGTGATACAGGAGGGGCAGTCGCCAGCGCCTTCTTTAAGCGGCGACATTGCCGTGTTGCGGTTTTGTTTCCGGCAGGTGGTGTCTCCCCATTTCAGGAGCATCAGTTGAGTTGCTGGGGGGAAAATATAATCTCCTTGAAAGTTGCAGGAGATTTTGATGATTGCCAGAAGCTGGTTAAGGCTGCCTTTGCGAATTCTGAATTGTGTAAAAAATTTAATCTTACCTCAGCCAATAGTATTAATCTAGGAAGGCTTTTACCGCAAATGACTTATTATGCTAGTTCTTCATTTCAGTATTTTCGACAATATGGTAGAGCTCCAAGTTATGTTGTCCCGACTGGCAATATGGGTAATGTAATGGCCGCAATATGGTGCAAGTTAATGGGTTTACCCATAGAGAAAATAGTCATGGCGTGCAATGCTAACCACGTCATACCGGATTATTTTAAAAGTCACGTCTTCACGCCGGTCCAATCTCAAAAAACCTTGGCCAATGCAATGGATGTAGGCAACCCCAGCAATATGGAGAGATATTTGAATTTAGCAGCATCGCAAGGTGATGGATTGCTGCCAGACCAGGCCTATAGCATTTGCGATGAAGAAATAAAATCAGGCATTATTGAAAGTTTTAAAAAATATAACAAGATTCTGTGTCCTCACACCGTAACTGCTTGGGTTACTCGTCAGAAATTGCCAGGTAAGGATTGGATTGTCGTCGCGACTGCCCATCCTGCAAAATTTGCCGAAACCGTTGCGGCGGCGACAGGGCAAAAGATAATATTGCCGCCAGCGCTGCAGACGATTTTAAATAGGGAAGTAGTTTGTAAAAATATGAATGCCACGCTTTCTGATTTAGAAAATAATCTTAAATAGCTATTTAATCTTCTCCAATCAGCAGAGCAAAGTGCGCCTCTTTTTCTGTCAGCTCATTGTGCCCTAATTCGAGTCGATGGTAGAGATCTTCAATATTTTGCTTGAGTTTATGCACCTTAGAGGAGAGTTGATTGATGATAGTGCCTTCTCCCTTCTCATAGGCATCAAGTAGCTGTCCTTCTAGGGATGTTAGAGCCTCTTCATTGGAAATAATTTTTTCTTCAGTTCTTTCCAAATTTTTTTTCAAAGGAGTTAAGACTTTGGAGCGCTCTTTAATCAATTCTGATCGTTGTTTCTTTGACTCTTTATATGTCAGGCCGCTGCTGCTATTTTGGTTATTAGTCGGAGCATCTTCAAAGCTGTCATCCTCCCATCCGACTTGATCAAGGAAATCCTGGTAGCTTCCATTGAAAAATTCAGCCTTGTCTTGCTTAAAAACAATTAGTTTGTCGGCAAAGGCATGCAGAAGCATCTCATTGTGAGTAACAACCATGAGCGCGCCAGGATAATCATCTATCTCGTCAACTAGAGATTGAATAGATTGCATATCTAAATGATTGGTAGGCTCGTCAAGTAAAAGCAAATTGGTCGGTACCGCGAGAATTTTCCCTAGCATTACTCGGGCCCGCTCACCACCCGATAGAACCTGGATTTTTTTCTTTGCTAGATCTCTTTCAAATAACATTGTTCCACATATCTGGCGAATTTTCTGGGTTGGGATTTCAGGATTGGCTGAAGTTATCTCTTGGATGATGTCATTGCCAGGGGCCAATCTTTGAATATTTGTTTGTCCAAAGAATCCAATTTTTAGACTGGGATGAGTTTGAATTTTGCCTGTTCTAGGTGTTAACTCAGACGCGATAACATTAAGAAGGGTTGATTTGCCTTTTCCATTTTTGCCAATAATGCCAATGCGATCACGCGATTCAATTTGAAATGAAAGATCTCTAAAGAGGTCTTGCTCTGCATGCTTATTGTAAGAAAATGCTAGATCACTTGCCGACAAGAGAATTTTCCCAGGACATTCCTGATAGTTAAACTGGAAGCTCAGATTCTGTTCAGATTTTAGCGCGCCAAGTTTGTCCATTTTTTGCAGCTGTTTTTCTTTTGATTTAGCTTGAGAGGCCTTGGATGCCTTGGCCTTAAAGCGGGTGATAAAAGCTTCTAGTTCTTTGCGCTTTTGATCCAGATTGAGTCTGGTTTTTTCATACAATTCTTCTTCTTGGTAAACGCGATTATAAAAATGAGCTGTGTCGCCTTTGAATTTTTTTATACTTTGGCGGTGTATCCCCATAACATGGGTGACAACGTCATCCATAAATTGTCGATCATGGGTGATAAGAATGAGTTCACCTTTGAAATTTCTTAAAAATTTCTTCAGCCAATTCATGCTGACAATATCGAGATAGTTAGTAGGCTCATCCAATAGGAGTAAAGAAGGATTTTTCAACAGGGCCTTGGCTAAATTAATTCTGACCTGGTAGCCACCTGAAAAGCTTTGTGGCGGCTTGGTGAAATCACTTTTTGAAAATCCAAGTCCCATCAATATACTTTCTGCTTTGTAACTGTCATGGATTTCATCTCCGGTGAGAACCTGTGTACATTCATCTAAAAGGTTGGGATGATCGAAATGAATATGTTGCTCTAGTGAGCCAATTTGGTAATTCTTGGGACAGGTGATATCGCCAGTGTCGCTAAATTCCTGCCCTAGTATTATCTTTAGCAGAGTTGACTTGCCTGTGCCATTTCGCCCGACAAGGCCAAGTCTCTCACCACTTCCGATAATAAACGAAGAATTTTCAAAAAGAATTTGGCCAGAGTATTGTTTTGAAATATTATTGGCATTTATCATGTGAATATCGTGGCATGGGTTTTTGTTGCTTGCACCATAGCAAAAAAAAACAAAAAGGGCAAAGAAATGGGCCGGACCGGCTATAAAGACCGAGTTTTATAGACCCAATCGAGTCTTATTTTTATAGAATTAATCTATAAAAGATGATTAGAATATTATCATGCACTTTTTTACAACTATTTTGTCTTGCATTTCGCTGCTGGTGCTGACATTGACTGTTCCCATGCCTATGGGAATGAGCGGGAATCTCTTTGCTCAGGCTCCTGCAGGTGGATGTCCCAATGGGATTACACAGGCGCAGCTGAATCAAGTAAAGGGTCTGCTTTCAACTGAATCTCCTCAATTTATACAAGCAAAATTGCAAGAGATGTGTAGTGATCCTAAGCTAACTTATGCCAAGCTTGACGCATTATTGTCGCCTATTAACGTGCCAAAAGAATTGCAGCCTCCGTCGACGCTCCAATTGCCTGACTCTATCAAGCGTAGGCTTATTATCAATAATCAAGTTTCCAATATTACCCCTGATACGTGGCCGGCAACAGCGACTGCCTTGGCCAAGAATGGGACGCTTCCTCCAGGTGTAGACCCCTATTTTCCAGAGGAAAAAGCAGCTTTAAAACAGTTGGGGTTTTCTGATGCTGATCTTAATTCAATTCCACCGGCAGGCGACATGGATGAAATATTTAACCGCTATGCCGATGAAAAATACCAGGATGCCAAAAGTGGTGGACGCAATGCTGCTTTAGGGCTTTCAATGGGTTTTGTTCTAGTCTGGTTATATGCTTGGTCATCAATTGGTCTTTTTGTGCAATGTAAGTCTTTGCCTTCTTCCCAGATATTTTTTTGGTCCTCTATGTTTTTTCTGACATATAGTATTATACAAATTGTTATGTATCTAAATGTGGCGTCACAGGTGGCAGGGCTTTTGGACAACGATCCGGGAAAGCAAATGATGTCATCAATCGATGAATATAAAAAAGCTGTCGATCGTGGGATGGATTACGTTGGTCAGGGAAAAGATCTGGCAAACCAGGCACAAGATACTAAGGATACCTGCACCGCTGCTTTGCCGCCAGGAACCTCGGTCGATAAAATAAATACTTGTATTAATGCCGCAAACAAGTTGGGCGTTGATGCGACTCAGTTAAAGGCCAAAGGTATAGCTTGGTTAGAATGTGAGGCCAATAGAGTTGGACAGGCCGCCCTTGATCAGTATGATCTTTTGGATGGTGCCCATCGTTTATTAAAATCCGTTCGAGATTCGGTACTTGCTAATGCTATTTCAACCTCGATCTTGTCTGCGGCATGGGGAGTGGCCGAAGGTTTTGCTATTGCCGAAGCAGCAAATCCCTCTACTGGTTTTGGGGCGTGTGTTGCCGATGCTGGAAATAATTCATCAGTTAAGGGATATGCTTCCTTAGGTGAAACTCCAGAACAGTTCATTGATCGCATTTTAACTCCCGAGGCTATCCAAAAGATGCTTAATTTACTTATTCCTGAGGCACAAGCGGGAAAGGAAAATGCCGGCAAGGAATTTAAATCCATGGGATTTGACCTTCTCTTTGCCATCCTTTTGATGGGAGGAGTCTGGTTAGTTATGATGTCAGCTTCAATTGATGCGGCATTTATCCCGGCAGGCAAGTTTGGCGTGCAGCGGGCAATTGTACTCGGAGCAGCAGCGGTTACGGCCATAGTGGGAACCGGATTTTTGTGGGCAACATATAAATATCTTAGTGACGTCTACGATGAAATGGGAATTTTTCTTAAAGCACTCAAGCGAACGCTGACAAATGAAGGCCTGCATATTGAGTTGGGTGAGTGGGAGAAATCTGAAGAACATTTAGGCGTTGATAAAATGAACGACGATCAAAAGAAGGATTACAATCCTTGCGACAAGGTTGCCAATAATGCAGGTGATGGCGCAACATCACCCGGTGCTATTCCAACCATACCCGCTGGAGCCACCATTCCTCCCGGGATACCAACCATTCCTCCAGGCGCTACCTTGCCTCCTGGAACTCCTACCATTCCCTTCGTCCCTAAGGTAAATACAGATGAGACATTTGTCAGCTGGGTGGTAGATCATTTAATGCTGGATAGAAGTTTTGCTCAGTCAAGGCCTACTAGCTTGGACGATTTCTGTATCGTAGGCCCAGGTTTAAGGGGGCAGCAAGGCTGTGCTTGCAGGGCAAATCAATCTTGTAAAAAATTCCCAGTGACCTCAATTAAAATGCCCAAGGGAATTGCACCGGCTCGGTTGCAAAATCACATAATGGCATTCAAAGACGTTTCAAAAGGATTTAATCAGTTATCCACCAGTGATTTGGAAGGGGCCAGGAGATCAGCTTCGCGATTGGATAGAAGATTAAAAGCGATTAAAGCAGAGCAGAGAAACTTAAATATTATTTTAAATCAGGCATTGGCAAAGAAAAAAAAGAGGCAAGTTGATATTTCTTCAGAGAGTGAGAAGCTCAGGCGCTCGATTGAAGTTAAAGTCAAAAATGCTTACGCAACGATGCCACAAAAGGGCAAGGATAGGATAGGTCAGATTCTCAATATGAATTTACGGCCGGACCCAAATATTGAAAGAGTACGATTTGGAAATATTGCCAAGGTGAGGAAAGGAGTTCGAAGTCTTAAAAGATTTCTTGCCTCATTGGGTAGTATGGGCAAGCGACGCTTCAAATCTCGTCATGATCCATTTAAAAAGAAGGAAGGCAATAATTCATTACTTTCTTATGACTATGATATGGATGAACAAGCTGAAACCGCCAAGAAAAGACAGCAAGAAGTTCATTATGATGCCAGCTTGTCAGGAGGGGAAGTTGAGGGTAGTGAGATTATCAAGGATGAAGCCATTGATATTTTTCGAGTTATTACTATTCGTTATATGAAACTATTTTACAAATAATGAGGTTTTGTTTTGATAAAATCAAAAAAAAGATTCTATGTGGCCGCAACTTCTATTCTTGCCAGTTGTCTTATATTGGGCCTCAAATGGATAGCTTACGCTCTGACGGATTCCACTGCGCTTAAATCGGATGCTCTGGAAGGTGTGGTTAATGTTGTTGCTGGCATGTTTGCTCTTGGGGCCATCTTCTATGCTGAACAGCCTGCCGATAAGGAACACCCTTACGGTCATGGCAAAGTTGAATATTTCTCGGCGGCCTTCGAAGGAGGGCTTATATCCTTGGCCGCGGTTTTAATCATTTATGAAGCAATTCACGGACTCTTGTTTCCAATCAAGTTAACAAATATGGATATGGGATTGGCGATAAATGTCCTCGGTGGGGTTTTAAACGGACTGCTTGGATGGTTTCTTATTACTCAGGGCCGAGCACTTAATTCAGAGGCCATTAGTGCTGATGGCCACCACATTATAACCGATTTTATTACCACCATTGGCATGACTATTGGCCTGCTGCTGGTGAGATTCACCGGCATGACTTGGATTGACCCTGTGATAGCTCTATTAATAGGGCTATCGCTTGCAAGAACAGGCTACAAATTGGTTGGCAAATCGTCTAGTGCTCTTATCGATGCCCAGGATAGCGATCAGCTAGAGGCGGTGGTGGCGGCAATTAATCAGGTTAAGACTGATGATATTATCACTATTCATGAGTTGCGTTCCATGAAATCAGGACGCCATACTCACGTCGATATGCACATAGTTGTTCCTGAGTTTTATGATATTCGCCGAGCCCACGACTTCGTGGAAAATTTTGGCGAGAAGGTACTTCGTAGCGCAGGCATTGACGGGGAAGTTCATTCGCATATTGATCCCTGTTATCGGCTGTATTGCCGTTTCTGCAAAATTGGGATTTTAGATAACTCCCAAGTCTGCCCCATACGTAAAGAGGGATTTCAGGCAGAACGGGAAATTACCGTGCTGGAAGCTATAAAATCGGATGGAGAGGAGTTTACAACATTAGATAAAAAGAAAGTAGCAGGCCCCACCTGAAGATATTCACAATATAATTTTTACCACTTTTTACTACTTTATCGCATTTCAGGCTATAAATATCTCTTGAGTTTAAAGGGAGAGTTTATGCCAGTAAAAACAATTAGCTTGGCCATCATTTTTGTAAGTCTCAGTATCACATCTTCATGGTCTTTTGATATTTCCAAAGGAGTGATCGGAGACGATGATAGAGTCATTACTCATGATGCTAAAATTGGTAGGTTGCACTTTAAGTCGGGACAAGCGGGGTGCACTGGTACGTTAATCAGTAAGTCTTGTGGTATTACAGCTGGTCATTGTAAAGACTCGATGTTTTCAATAGAATTTAATGTTCCCTCAAATTCCTCTAGTGGACCGGTTCATTCAAAATCTCGTGATAAATACAAAATTGATAGGAACTCAATCGTGTTACAGTATAATGCTTTGGATGACGAAGACTGGGCGGTTTTTCGAATCATTGAGCACAAACCAATTTCAAAAATATCTAGGTGGTTTAGCAAGCATTTTGAAAAAAATAGCAAGATTGAAAATTATCCCAAGCAAGAAGGATATTTTCCTGGGGAAATTCAAAAGTATTATGATTTTACAACTACGAAAAATTTTCCAGGCGACGGAATTTCGATAACTGGTTATGGTTTTGATAAGAATAAGTATCTTGATAGAGTTCAGCGCTCAGCAGATGGTCAGTTAATAGATAAGCACTCTGTCTTTTCACCTTTCGCCATTTTTCATAACGTTGATACGACGCCAGGCCAATCTGGGGCAGCGATTATTGATACCACTTCGGGAAAAATAATTGGCGTGCATAATGCCTTTGTATGTAATTCTAAAACTAAAACAAACTGTTACAATATGGGAACTAGTATTCATCTGGCAAAACGCTTCCAAGATGCCATTAATGACTGTCTCAAACAGGATAGATAGCATAAAAAACTGGCAATTACTTTGTCATGTCAGACTTTTAGGCGCTTTGACCTAACTTAAGCAATTAAATTCATATAGAATCCTAGGCATTTAATTTGCATCTTCTCATCTACTAGATTTTGGGAGGATACAAATGAAATTCAACTTCACGTTTGTTCTGTCAGGAATTGTCTCTTTGGCCTTCACTTCAATGGTTATGGCAAATGACAAGGTTAAGATTAATTGCTACCAAAAATCGCTTTGGGATTTGGATGGCGATGGCTATGCGGCAGAGGGAGCTATATCGGTTGAGAAATCAGTGGATAGTGATAAAAGCGAAAAATGCCCTTCCGGCTATGTTAAAAGTGGTGGTGATTGCAATGATCAAAATTCCAATGTTCACCCGTATCGGCTGGAGCTAGGCTTTAATAATCGCGATGATAATTGCAATGGAAAGACAGATGAGACTGAATACTATTATAATTCTGTTGGTTACAGTGTCCAAAATAATAGTTTTGGTATTAAGGCCAAGGTTAATTCTCAGAGTGTAGTAACCGCCTATAATCAAGGCAATCTTTACGCTAAGGTTATTTACCAAAAATTGCGTGATTCCTATGATCGAGAAACCGGCTATATTAAAATATCTTCGCTTCCCGCTACGGTATTTGATGGCGGATTAAGCCGAAGTGCCTATGTGACTTTGTCCGGGCTTTCTCGCGCCAATGTATACCGTGCCAGAGTTAGATTTTACAAAGATGCCAACAAGGCCATGGCAGGAAAAAGTGGCCATGTAGCAAATTATCAACAAGTGCAAGAGGCCGGAGATGTCTGGTATTACTCAACCACCAACGATACCGACCATAAGACCTCTAAAGCACGAACCAAGATTCTAACCAGAGCATTTGCCCAATACTTCGACCAGCAACGTGGTCGAGTGGGGCAAGAGGGTAGCATTGATCCCAATGGAACTCGTTACGGCGCAAGCTACTATGAGGCCTGGTGTAGCGAGTTTTATTCATGGAGTGCCAAGGTGGCCTTAAAATATATCAGCAGTATTTCAAGCACTACCACTATGGCCATCTATTTCTGGGGGCACTACTATAAAAAGGATTCTAATATTTTAGATAAATGGGCGCGTGCTGACTGGCTGGCAATGGATACCAATGGCGATGGTAAGAAGAATCACACCGGTATGGCCTTGGCCTGGGATAGCCGTGAAAATAAGTTTTGGACAATCGAAGGCAATACAGGAAATCGAGTTGGCATTAAAAAACGTGGTCTTGATCTTATCTATGGTTTAGGGCATATTACCTCTTCCAAAGTCAAATGAGACGGTGGTTTAGGGAGGCCTTTGCCTGTGCGTTTTGATCGCGTCTATATTGAGATTTCAAATATCTGTAATTTACAATGTTCTTTTTGTCCCGAAGTTGATCGGGACAAAAAGATTATGTCTGCTTCTGATTTAGATCTTATCCTTCCTCAGGTTAAGCCGCTCGCTTCCCAGGTTTGCCTGCATTTGATGGGAGAACCGTTGGCGCATCCCAAGTTTAAGCAGGTGCTAGAGGTTTGTGACAGACATGAGGTGCCTGTCAATTTGACCACTAATGGGGTGTTTATATCTAAATATGCACAAGACCTTTTGCTCTTTAAAAGTTTGCGACAAATTAATTTCAGTCTTCAGTCTTACCAAGATAATTTTCCAGATCGTTCGATTGAGGAGTATCTCACCATGGTGTGGGATTTTGTGGTTGAATTAATGCAACATAGACCGGAAGTTTATATCAATTTCAGGTTATGGAATATTGATGTCAAAAATAATAATGAGGAAATATTTACTTTTCTTGAGAATAAAACAGGAAAAAAAATCAAACGGCAGATAGAAGTTGGTGGAATAAAATCAAAAAAAATTATCAACCGTTTCTATCTCAACTTTGATACTCGCTTTGAATGGCCGGATATTAATGGCAAAGACCTCGGTGATTGCGGCACTTGCTACGGAATCGTCAGACAGATTGGAATTTTAGCGGATGCCACTGTTGTTCCGTGTTGCCTGGATAAAGAAGGCCAGGCGCCGCTTGGGAATTGTTTGGAAAATTCTTTGGACACTATACTTGATACTGAACTTGTGAAACAAATGGATAACGGATTTAAAACCGGCAAGTTGATTCACCCTCTATGCCAGCGTTGCACCTATATCGAAAGATTTAAAAGAAAAGTCCTAGCCTAATTCACAAATGAAGCTCTATTGGCTGCATGATGTAGCCAAGGCAATCGTCTTTGGCCACGAAGATATCTTTAGTTAGCATGGAAGGAATAAAGGTTTTCTTAACAAGAATTTCCCCTGATTTTTCTTCTAGGTAATGCGCAGTTACATCTCGTTCAGAGTTATCATAAACCTTGAGAAAACAATCAGGCTGAGAAACTTTGGCCAGGGCAGTTCCCTGATTGATAGACTTGAAGTTGTATTTATCAAGATCTGCTAAAAATGAAATATGACAATTTGCCTGGCTGGAAAAGTTAAAATCGACGTTTAAATGTTTAGGTAGGATGATTTTGGCGATTGTATGAAATGCCGTAAGCTGATCAGTGTGAAGCTCGACATGGTCAAAAGATTCTAACGAGAGAACTTGTTTTAAGTAAGCTACGATTTTATCAATTCCATTTTGATCCCCACTCTTACCGCATTCTAAGGTGACAGAAGTACATAGTCGCGTGAACGCAATGGCCTGCACACTATGTGGCTCTTCAAAATAAATAATGTCATTGCTAAACATTGAGGCCAGGGCCAAAGAGGAGCGATCCCTGCCATTAATGCAAGCGTAATATGGATTGCTGCCGGTATTATTATGAATATCAATGCTGGCCCAGAGATCTTGCTTTTTTGCAAAACCAATTACTTCTTGTGCCATTTTTTCTTGAATTGAATTATTTCCAGACCAAATACGGTTGTAGTCAGGCTGGTTTTCAAGATGGCGTTTTCCTCGCGCCGCCGCACTGACATTACCAAAAAAAATGATGAGAGATCGAGGTAATTCTTTAAACTCTTTAAGAAGGCGCTGGATAGAATAAAAGCTGGAGGTTTCATTGCCATGAAGAAGACAGGAAAGAAAAAGTGGCTTGGTTTTCTTTCCTGCAAGGCATATCAGTGTTCCATCGGGGATGAGTTGATGTAAAGAATTTGGAGTGGCCTTAAAAAAATCATCTGGTAGTTTCTGTAAAATTGTTACTTTCATAAAATCTTAGCCTTGGAATTCGCGAGCTTTTTGTAAAATAAAGTCTGGAAATTCCTTTGCCTTTCTCGTGTCAAGATCAGTATATACGCCTATAAATTCACTTGTTGCTAAAACTTGATTGCTAGTTGAATTAAACATAGTGTGCGCAAAATTAATTTTTCGCTCAAAAATCTGCAATAAATGACTTTGGATATGAATGAGATCCCCTGCTAAAGCCTCTTGTTTGTATTCGGTGATTTGCTTTACCGCGAACATGCCTCTTTTTTGCATTCGTAAATACTCTGCGCTAATTCCCATCATGCCAAAAAAATGCCAGGTAGCTTCATCAAATTTTGAGGTGTACCACATAACGTTCATATGGCCCATGTGATCTAGGTTATGAGGGTAGACTAAACCGCGATAAGTTTCCATTTTCTTCATGCAGGCCCCCTTAAATGGGCAGTCATTTATTTAAATATTGCAATATTCACCAGCTTGCTGTCTTTTGCAAGTTTTATAGGGAGATTTGACTTTGGAACCTATTTCTCCTAGTTTGGGCATCGTATAAGATGTGCCATTATTGGGTGAACTAGTGAGTATAGTGGGAAAATATTTATTCATTCTTTTTTTTGGCATCGCCCTGTATTTGTCTATTAACCTACCTGCCAAAGCTTTTGAGCCAGGGCAATGCGTATCCCGTCATATCGGTGATGCCATTTCCATTAATACTGAACGAAAAAAACTTTATAAGACACACTTTGGAAAGCAAGCTAGTTCACTTATTTCACGATTAATCTGGTTGGAAAAAGTCATGCTTGTTCCCGCCTATTTATTAGATAAAAAGGCCCGGCCCTATCACGCTTACGGTATTTTATTTTGCCAGGATTTGGTTAGCATGAGCATGGTGCCGGCATTTAGCGCTCAGCGGGTATTTATGCCTAACAATGAAACTGTTCTTTCGAAGCAGGCAATTAAAGTCATGATAAAGAGTATTAAGGGTTTATTGCGCAAGGATGTTGAGGATGCCCATTTTTCTTTTACAAATAGTTATTTAAAGCAACAAATTGCTATTTTAAGCTCCTGGCCTCATAGCAATTGCCTGGCCCGCCACTTCTTGGAAAGTATGTTGCAGGTTTTAGGTAACGCTTATGCTCATAATGAAAAGGCCAAAGAGTTGTCGCTGCCTCCCTCTTTGCCACTCTCAAGAAAATTTGTACTCGACCATTTATTGGGGCTGCCATTCATGGCGAGGCTAGATAGACAGGCTTTTGAGCTACAAAAACGTGGAATTCCTATCTTTTGTCAGGATATCCCCCCAATTTCTCATTAAAATCAGGTACTTTGACTATTATTACAGAGATATTTCACAATTTGGTAAAGCTATGGTATGTCATTCTTAATTTTTCCGTCTCGATCGAGTTTTGGCATAGGGCCTATTTCTTCTTGAGCGGACCCAGCTTTTGAGGAGGCTTTATGGGAAAGAAACTTTATGTCGGCAATCTGCCATACTCTGCAACTGAACAAACTTTGACTGAGACTTTCAGTGCTCACGGTTCTGTTGAATCTGTCAAAATCATCACTGATCGTGACTCAGGTCGAAGCAAAGGCTTTGGATTTGTAGAAATGTCATCTGATGACGAAGCTCAATCAGCTATCGAGACTTTGAATGGTCAAGAAGTTGAAGGTCGTAAATTGACTGTAAACGAAGCTAAGCCAATGGCTCCTCGTGACAACAATAGTCGCGGTGGATTTGGCGGCGGCGGCGGTGGTCGTGGCAATCGTTACTAGCTCTACGATTATTCGCGCTTAAAAACGAATCATCTAATGGGGGTCCTTTTGGGGCCCCTTTTTTTATCTAAAAAAGTCGGATACTTCTTTTGCCTCACCTAACCTTTGGATAATGCAGAGCTAATTCCTAGTAGATAATTATGGTCATGATTCTATCTTGAGTTTCCGATAAGCACCCTATGACTAATCATTGGGAGGATTAATGAAATCACTTTTAGCATCTCTCATGCTGCTGATTCTTGTGGCAAGCTGTGCAACCGGACCAAAGCCTGTTGTTCACATGTCGGAATCAGAGATTAATATTGAATTAGTCCATCTTTCAGGTGTCATTAATAATGTAGATGCTGTTTCACTTGGTATCGAAACGACTTTATCTCAAAAATTAAAAGAGCAAAAACTTGACCCGCAAGTGGCACAGATTTTAAAAGAGGCCATGGTATCAAACTTTAATCGTGAAACTCTCTTAACTCCTATTGTTGAAAGCATGGCCAAGGAGCTTTCATTACAAGAAAAGAAAGATGTCTTGAGTTTTTATCGCACACCAACAGGACAGCATGTGGCAATGATGGATAACTTTATTAATACTGATCAAGGCCAGGACAATTTTCAGCAATGGCTAGTATGGATGAGCACTGAAAAAAAGCAACTAACTAAGGATGAAATTGATTTCGCCAGAGATGTGGCGGTTTATTCAGGTGCAATGCATGCAACTATGGAGACAATGACAGCTGTAACGCTTGGAATCCTCTCTGGCATTAACTCGACTTTTCCTAAGGCTCAGCAGTTAAAAGAGTCAGACCTGCAAAAGCAGAAGGAGATGATTAAAGAAAAGTTGGCAGATCAGATTGCTCCAATTGTTGTTTTAACCTGCCACTATTCTTACAGCGCTTTAAAGCCAGAAAACAAAAAAGATTTTTTAACATTTCTTAAAACTGGCCCAGGGCGAAAGTATGTAAGAGTGACAGCTGGGGCTATCAGCTCATCATTTGGCATTGCTGCCTCTAAAGCAGGCAAGGACCTTCTGCGAGGTCTTGCTTCAGTTGAAAAGAAATAAATGAGCTTGAACTATTTTTTTGTCGCTGCAGGAGCTGCTTCTTTGGGCAAGTTTCTCATCTGAACCTCAATTGAAACGACACTCTGATTGGAGACAAGGGCATCATAAAAGTCTTTACCTGATAACTCTTGTATTACGAAGCTACTACTACCGATGGCCCCAAGTTTGCCACTCAATTCATTGCCGTTTGAAAGATGAACAAATAGGCGAGGATTGGAACGTAGGTTTTTTAAGACTTGTAAATTTTTAGAAAAATTAAGGTTGGGATTAAAGGCAAAATCCCGTTTCACCATAGGCGTGGTTTTGGTTTTGGCCTTAGTTTTTGCCATACTAACGTTAGTCATCAGAGTAAAAGAAAGTAGCAATATGCACCCAAAATGTTTCACAAAAGCTCCTTGAAATAATTGTTTTGTAAAATCTTAATGAGTATAGATAAGAAACACAAGCATCTTGCCAAGTTCAAAACTTTATTTTGTAAGTCTTTCCGTTGTCACTGTTTCAAATCCTAGATCGATATATTTGCTTATGGCATCATCAACGTCCTCATCGCTTTTAGCGGCAATGGCATCGATGACAACACTCACTTCAAAATTGAGAGCTCTCGCTCCCTTGGCACTTGCCAAAACGCATTGGTCAGCAAAGACGCCTGAAATGTAGAGGTGCCCGATCTTATGTTGTTTCAGATACAAATTAAGTTTGGGATTAGCAAAAGCGTTGCCGCTATCCTTGGTAAAAATATTACTGGAAACCATATTCATACGTGGATCAAATTCTGTTCCGACATTCCCATCAATAGCGGCATAGTTTCTAAAATAATTGAGAATCCAGGAAGATTTTGCAAAGGTTGTTTGAATATAAATGACATCAACTTTATTTTTCTGCGCCCAAGTCGTTAGCTGGTTGATATTTTGAAGCAATGCAGGAAGTTGTTTCAGATCAACAGGAAAGGCAGCATTATCCGCCACGAAATCTTTTTGTATGTCGAGAATGAGTAGGGCCTTGCCGGGGAAGTATATTGGGTCTTTTTTTGCAGTCAATTTATTTGACTGGCATGAAACCAGAAGCAAAAATGTGAATAAAATGGATAAATATTTTTTAGCAATCATCGGCATGTTAAACCAAGTTCAGGATAGAGTTTGTGTACCAGATAGCATGATGTGATCATTTTAGTAAATAGCCAAGTTATTATTATTACAGCTAGGTTTAATGCCAAAACGGAATACGTAGCATTCATTGCTCCACGTGGCGCAGTTTTTTAGTCAGCATGCGATCCAGGCTTTACGAAGGCCGATGGTGGGGGCATTTTGGAGCTAATTAGGCGATGAACGGAGGATTCTATGTCAGATAAGGGCAATTTGCGCTTTCAGTTTTTTATATTTGCGATGCTGGGTTTTGCCCTAATTTTGATGGGGGAGGCCTTTGGATCACTACCGGATGAAATAGACAAAGTTACGTATTATCAGCGTTACCTAGTCGTAAAAAAAATATCAGATGAAAAGCGCCAAGAGGCCAATACTGCCCTGACCAATGTTCACAATAAGGAAAATCAAATTGCTCAGAATGAAGAGGAAATTAAATTACAACAAATGCAGATAGCTTCAAAGCAGACAATAATTTCGCAATCGGAAAGAGAAATTGCCATTCATCGCAGTCAGATTCAAAGGTTAAGAGAGGAAATTCCAAGGACCGAATCTCGATTGAGTAGCTTATCCGAAGAAAGGCGTCGCCTACAAAGCGGGGAGCATGAAATCAGTCGTCAGCTTGAAGCTGAGGCCCTCAATCTTCAGCGCGAACTTTCTCGTTTGGATCAAAGGCGTAATGAATTACGACAGCTAGAGCGGGCCCAGGCTTTGGCCCAGGGAGAGTTAAGTGCCAAAGAAGGACAAATGCGCCAGGCCGATCGTGATCAGGTAAATCTAGTTAGCGAAGGGCAGCAGCTG